>Ga0207100_1001_pt1 | contig 112005 bp, 120 predicted proteins | sample Alteio_BWMinHeat_82_FD_153520 | JGI IMG/M metagenome (GOLD analysis project Ga0207100, IMG submission 153520) | Enriched cells from forest soil in Barre Woods Harvard Forest LTER site, Petersham, Massachusetts, United States -... | ecosystem: Environmental > Terrestrial > Soil > Temperate forest...
ACCTTGATGACGTTCCAGCCGGCGCCGCGGAAAATCGCTTCCAACTCCTGGATGATCTTGCCGTTGCCGCGTACCGGTCCATCCAGGCGCTGCAGGTTGCAGTTGACGACAAAGATCAGATTATCGAGCCGCTCGCGCGAAGCTAGAGTGATGGATCCCAGAGATTCTGGTTCGTCCATCTCGCCATCGCCCATGAACGCCCAGACTCGGCCACCGGTCGCTTTTTTCAAGCCGCGATTTTCCAGATAGCGGATGAAACGCGCCTGGTAGATGGCCTGGATGGGACCGAGACCCATGCTGACCGTGGGAAACTCCCAGAAGTCGGGCATGAGCCAGGGGTGCGGATACGATGAGAGGCCACCACCCTGTTTCAGTTCGCGGCGAAAATTCTGCAGCTTCTCTTTAGGAATGCGGCCTTCCAGATAGGCGCGTGCGTACATGCCGGGCGCGGCGTGGCCCTGGAAGTAAACCAGATCGCGGTCTCCCGATTCAGTGTGCGCCTGAAGAAAATGATTGAACGCGACTTCATACAGCGTGGCTGCGGAGGCAAAAGTGGAAATGTGTCCGCCAATGCCGCTCTCGATCTTGTTGGCCCGCACCACCATGGCCAGAGCATTCCACCGCACCAGGCTCTTGATGCGACGTTCCATCTCCTGGCTGCCGGGAAAGGGCGGCTGTTGTCGGGAAGCAATTGTGTTCTGGTATGGAGTCGTTGCGGTAAAAGGAAGGTTTACGCCGGCAGCGCGCCGGGCGTGCAGCGATAGTTGCTGCAGCAAGCGTCCGGCCCGCTCTGGGCCGCCCTGCGACAAAACGTAATCCAGTGAATCCAGCCACTCCCGGGTTTCGAGAACTTCCACACCGTTGGTTTGGGTTTCAGCCACGTCTGGTTTTCTCCATCAATAAACGCTTAACCTTCCATGATAGACAATTGCGCAGAATTTTGCTGGCGCGCCGGTCCCGCGGCGAAAGCGAAGCGGATATTTTGAGCGGCCGTACGGATTTGGCAAGGACTATAATTGGGATTCGCTGCGCTCTCTGTCGGATAAATCTTACCAGCAACCCGTATCCTTGCCGTCTGCCAGACACATCTAATTCATGTACCAGGAAATCTAAAGAGGAGAATTCCAATGTCGAAGAAAACTGCCGGCCACAACGGTGGCATTACCGCCCAGCCCCACTTTAACCAACGAGCTGCTGAAATCCAGAAGTACGGCACCGTAAGCCACGCCCTGCCGTTGGAACTGGAAGAACCCGTCCGCCTGGAAATGACGGAGCATCTCAACCAGCTTTTGGCCGATACCATGACACTGCGCGATCTTTACAAGAAATCACACTGGCAGGTTGCCGGACCCACTTTTTATCAGCTTCATCTTCTGTTCGACAAACACTACGGTGAGCAGTCAGAACTGGTTGACACCATTGCCGAGCGCATTCAGTTGCTAGGAGGCGTAAGCCTGGCCATGGCAGCCGACATCGCCGAAACCACAAGGATCGCACGACCTCCGCGGGGACGGGAGGAAGTGCCGGTGCAGCTCTCGCGCTTGCTGGAGGCCCACAAGATCATCATCGGCGAGTGCCGCGAGCTGGCAGAGCGGGCAGATAAGCTAGGCGACGACGGGACCAACGACCTGGCAGTCAGCGACGCCCTGCGGCTAAACGAGTTGCAGGTGTGGTTCCTGAGCGAGCATCTCGTGAATATGCCGCTGGTCAGCGCTCAGGACTAACGCGTCTTTAGATGACGAGTTGCAAGGGCTGACTTCGGTCGGCCCTATTTTTTGGAGTTACGCAAATCGTGTGGGGCGGACACTCTTGTCTGCCGCCTTTGAAGTCGATTTTCAGTTGCGACCGGCAATCAAAGTCAAACCCGGCGGACAAGAGTGTCCGCCCCAACACAATGGATCAACTGGCTTTCCCGCCAAGAGCCTCTATGTAACAATCTCCGTAAAGGAAGAACTATGGACCAGCCCGTGAAGCCCTTTAACTCCGATGGTGGAGACACACGCCGGTGGTTTGGACGAATCATCATTGCTGTTCTCCTCGGGGAGGCTCTCTGGGGCCTGATCGTGTCTGTCATGAACAATGTGGTCGTGCCCTGGCTGGGAGACGTAATGGGCCAGTCTTCGGGATTGCCGACCTCCTTTACGCAGCGGCCTTATAACTATCCGGAACTGTTCGTTTCTGTGTTCGAGTTTTGTATCGCAGGGCTGGTGGCGGCGGTCCTCAATTACTTCTTTCAGCGGCCGGCTCCGAGAAGAGTCAAGACGTCGAAGAGTTCCGTTCCAACCGTGACACCGGGGCCGATCCGGGTGGTTCCTCAAGCAGCCACATCTTCGGCGCTTACCGAGACGGCTCCGCCGCAATTTGGAACAACTCCAGCAGCGTCGCCGATGCCCTCTCCAGCGCAGGAGGTAAGAATGTATCCAGTTATTCCGTCCGTACTTGTCCCGGCTGCTTCAGAAACCCCGACTCCGCCGCTTGAGCCGGCGCCAGAAGTGAGGCCTGCGGCAATTGTTCCCGCTACGCCGGCCATCCCGAAGCCAGTGGCGTCGAAACCCGTGCCGCCCGCGCCAAAGGCCGAGCCAGCCAAGCCGAAGAAGCCGAAAAACGTCTACTACAACATTGTCGGGGAACCCATGCCTTCGGATGACGACTAAGGCCGAGGTCTAGTTAAGACAAGTGTGGGGCTGACTTCGTCAGCCCCTGATTTTTTGTGCGCAGTTTCTTTCTGGATGAACGGCTAGTTCTGCCCGCTTGCGGGCGAGTTGAGGCGAGCCACGGCGCCGCTATCGAACTGATATTCCGCCTCAATGACCGTCAGCTTGCCGGCTGTCACCGCGTCGCGCAGGATTTCGCTGTTGGCGAGCACGTCTTTCGCGCTCTGGTGAACATTCTCTTTAACTGCCGCTTCGAGCAGGTCATCGGGCTTGGCGTAGGTTTTGGCTTGCGTGACGGCGGGATTGATCTTATCCACGATCGCTTCCAAGTTGCGGCTGGGCATCTTGTCGCCCGAACACGCGGCGGCGACAGCGCCACACTTCTGGTGTCCGAGCACAACCAGCACAGTGCTGTGAAGATGGTCCACGGCGTACTCGATACTTCCAAGTCCAACCGGATCGGCGACATTTCCAGCAGTACGTATGACGAAGAGATCACCGAGACTCTGGTCAAAAACCAAATCCGGAGAAACCCGGCTATCGGAGCAAGCCAAGACGATCGTATGCGGATGCTGTGCTGAAGCAAGTTTCTGACGAAGCGCGGGCAAAGCACGGGACTGAGGTTTGCCCGCAACGAAGCGCTGGTTGCCCGCCATGAGGTTGGCCCAAATTGCGTCCGGAGATGGCGCGGGGGTGGTCGGCGCATGGGCTGTATGGGGCGTGGTGGTAGCCGGTTGTTGCGCTCGGCCTGGGATGACGAGTACAAGCAGAATGGCCAGATACGAAAGCGAGTTTTTCATAATGATTTAAGGAGACGCTGTTTGGAATCGAACGAATGCCTCGACCGCAAACACTATACTCACGCGAAAACAAAAGGACAAACAAGGCAGGTCACGATGGAGGTCAGCCGCCTAAAGGGTATTCATGAAAGCCACCAGGTCAGCTTTCTCTTCGTCAGTCAGCGCCATATTGAAACGCTGATCGTAGAAGTTGACCACGTCCAGCAAGGTCGCAGCCGAGCCGTTATGGATGTACGGCGCGCGTGCGGCCAAACCGCGCATGCCTGGGAATTTGAACTTGCCGATATCGATGCATTTGCCGGTAACCAGAGCGCGTCCCGGATCACTTACCGTCACTCCCGAACCATCGTTGCACTGAAGCGTGTAGGAGGGCAGGTCTTCACTGGGTGAGACGGTTCCGATGTTCATCATGGCGAACGACGAATCACTACCCACGTTCGGTGTGTTGTGGCAACTGGTGCAGGTGCCCGTGATCAGGTCCTGACCCTGAACGTCGTTGAACCTGGGCACGACGGAAATGTTCATAGGACGATTGTTGAACAACATTTCTCCGCGCGCGATGGACTACCGCGCCGCCGCGTTCGGGCCGCTCGCGTTGGCCCACCTGGAATAGAGAGAAAACGCATTGGGATTGAACTTGGAGCCGGAGTTGATCCGGGACGGAACGGCTGCAACGCAAGGAAGAGCGGACCGCCCCGCGCCCCCTCGCGATCAGGCTTCCCGCCAGATTGTCTTCTGACTGCGGTGAACAGCGACGTCTCGAGATCCACAATTTGTCGCAGTTCCGAGTCCCTCGGGCAAAAACGCGGTCGCCTTTTTTGGGTGTTCGCATGCCCGATAGTTTCCCACAGGCCGCTTCCCCTGGCTACCCCTGTGGATTTCAAACTGCACCACTACCCGACTGGTCTGCGCGTTGACTTCCACCTGCATCACCCCTACCATTGCAGCCCTAAGTCTCCTCGCCGCTGATGATCGGGCAAACCATTTCGCACTATCGCATCGTTGAGAAGCTGGGCGGTGGCGGGATGGGTGTCGTCTACAAGGCCGAGGACACCCGCCTCGATCGCTTTGTAGCTCTAAAGTTCCTACCCGAAGGCGTGGCCCAAGACCGCCAGGCTCTAGAGCGTTTCCGCCGTGAGGCCAAGGCCGCGTCCGCCCTCAACCATCCTAATATCTGCACCATATACGACGTTGGCGAAGAGAACGGCCAGGCGTTCATCGCAATGGAGTACCTCGACGGCAACACCTTGAAGCACTTGATTGGCAACCGTCCGATGGATCTGGAGGCGCTCCTCTCCATCGGAATCGAGATCGCCGATGCTCTCGACGCCGCCCACACCGAAGGCATCGTCCACCGCGACATCAAGCCCGCGAACATCTTCGCCACCAAGCGTGGACATGCCAAGATTCTCGACTTCGGGCTAGCGAAGGTCGTGCCTGCCGCGAGCTTCTCTAGCCCGATTGCATCGTCGAACACCCTGACGATCGACGACCAGCATCTGACCAGCCCCGGTTCGACGCTTGGTACCGTAGCTTATATGTCGCCGGAACAGGCACGTACCAAAGAACTGGATGCGCGAAGCGATTTGTTCTCCTTCGGCGCCGTCTTGTACGAGATGGCGACGGGAACACTGCCGTTCCGTGGAGAGAGTTCCGCTGTCATCTTCAAAGCCATTCTGGACGCGACGCCCACATCCGCGGTACGGTTGAATCCCGATGTACCAGCCGACCTGGAACGAATAATCAACAAGGCTCTGGAAAAGGACCGGAATTTGCGTTACCAGCACGCGGCCGATATGCGAACGGATTTGCAACGGCTGAAGCGAGATTCGGAGAGCGGTCACCTTTCCGCGGCAAGTTCGGGGCCTGGGCCGGCAGCAGTGGCTCCGGCGGTTCGCTCTTGGAAGACCTTGAAAGTTGCAGTTCCTGTCGTCGCGGTCGCCTTGCTCATTGCGGGCGGGCTCTACTATCGTTCGCATAAAACCAGGCCGCTGACCGAGAAAGACACCATCGTCCTCGGCGACTTTACGAACACCACTGGTGACGCGGTGTTTGACGACGCGCTGAAGCAGGCCCTCTCGATTGGGTTGCGGCAATCGCCTTTCTTGAGCATCCTCTCCGAAGAAAAGGTGAGGGACACGCTATCTCTAATGGGGCGTCCTCCAGCAGAACGGCTGACCAATCAAGTCGCACGCGAAATCTGTCAGCGCACCGGAAGCACGGCGGTACTCAAGGGGTCAATCTCCAGCCTTGGCAGCGAGTATGTCGTCGGCCTGGAAGCCGCGAATTGTCGTACCGGGGACTTGCTGGCGCAGGAACAGATGCAGGCGGCACGAAAGGAAGAGGTGTTGAAGGCCCTAGGTGACGCCATCGCCAAATTGCGGCCCACCTTGGGCGAGTCTCTCAGCACGGTTCAGAAATTCGACGTGCCACTTTCCGAGGCTACCACCTCGTCGCTGGACGCGCTCAAGGCTTATAGTCTGGGGGTAAACGCGCTCCGTTCACAAGAGATGAGGGTCGGCGAATCTTACTACCGGCGCGCGATCGACCTGGACCCAAACTTTGCGTTGGCCCACCTTTCTTTAGGTGTCATGTACGCGGCTAACCTGCAGGAGCCGGGGTTAGCTGCGGAACATATAAGGAAGGCCTACGAGTTGCAGGGCCGGGTCAGCGAATCCGAAAGGTTCGACATTACGGCAAATTACTATGGCCTTGTGACAGGTGAGGTGGATAAGGGCATACAAACGCTCCAGTCTTGGGCCCAGGCATACCCGAGAAACCCGTCTCCTCATACCAGCACGGGGTTCTTATCGGCATACCTTGGGAGGTATGAAGACGAGGTCAAAGAAGAAGCAGAAGCGATCCGATTGTGGCCTGCAAATGGGCCTGCGTACGCAAATCTTATGGAGGGATACATCGCGCTTAATCGCCTGGATGAAGCCAAGGTGGTCTATCGCCAGGCGCTCGAGGGAAAATTGGAAGGTCAGTTTCTGCATGATGACATGTATGAGATCGCCTTCCTGGAAGGCAACGCGGACGAGATGAACCGCCAGGTGGCTGCGGTAAAAGGGAAACTCGGGGTAGAAGATATTCTATTTTCCGGGGAGTCGGACACGGAAGCATTCCACGGTCGATTGGAAAAGGCACGCCAGTTGACGGCTCAAGCCGTCGCGTCTGCTCTGCGCGCTGACGAAAAAGAAACTGCCGCACTTTGGCAGCTGAATTCCGCTCTGCGCGAGGTTGAATTCGGGAATGTGCAGCGAGCGCAACAGGAAGTCAGCAGTGGCTTGGCGATTGCCTCCACCCGCGACGTGCAAACTCTCGCTGCCGTGACTTTTGCGTGTGCCGGCGATCAGACGCGCGCACGGTCATTGGCTGATGAGCTGCAAAAACACTTTCCATTGAACACGACGCTCAATTTCTACTGGCTGCCGGTCGTACGCGCCTACCTTGAGCTTCGGGCTGGCCATCCGGCACAGGCCCTCGCATTTCTGCAAGAGGCGGGTCCTTATGAACTTGCCTTTCCGTTGCCGCAGTACAGCGAGGGAGGCACCCTTTATCCGCCTTACGTTCGAGGCCAAGCGTACCTGGCGCTCCACCAAGGCAAGGAGGCGGCCGCTGAATTCCAAAAGTTGGTCGACCACCGTACAATAGTTGCCAACTCTCCTCTCGCTTCGCTCGTGCACCTTGGCCTTGCTCGTGCTCAGGCGGTTCAAGGCGACGCCGCCAAAGCCCGCGCCGCCTATCAGGATTTTCTGGCCCTGTGGAAAGATGCCGACCCCGACATCCCCATCCTGAAAGAAGCCAAGGCGGAGTACGCGAAGCTGCAATAGTTTCAATAAGAATGTGGGTTACCGCTGACCGCTCCGCCTTAACGAGTGAGTCTGCTGACTCGACTAGTGTTGAAAAAAACAATTTCACCAGTGATTCTCTAGCGAGCCCATGCAACAAGGGCAGATGCTGCCGTCCGCGTCAAGCCGCTTAGGATCCCTGCAATTTTCCAAAAATTCTCCGCGACATCCGATATCGGTATGCCACCGGGGTCGCTGGGTACAGGCCCCTCAATCAAATTTACGCTCGTGCTTCCTGTAACATGACTCGCGACACTCTTCAGGCGACTACTTGCCCGAAGTGAGTGTACTGTTTCCCGGAGCGGAAACGACTGCTCCAAACAAGGTCACACAGAGCGAGTGTATGGATCGAGACCAGTTCCCAAGGCCACTTCTCGTCTTTGACGGAGACTGTGGGTTTTGCCGAGTCTGGGTGGATTATTGGAAAGGACTCACGAGCGACCGAGTAAACTACGCGCCGTTTCAGGAGGTCGGCGAACGATTTCCGCAGGCGTCACGTGAGGAGTTTGCGTCTGCGGTCCAACTCATTCTGCCAGGCGGGGAGGTCCGTAGCGGTGCCCACGCGGTATTCACCGCGCTGGCCAGCGTACCGGACAGGCGATGGATGCTATGGTCGTACGATCGGGTTCCCGGCGTCGGTCCGTTGTGTAAGGCAGCCTACCGCACAATTGCCAACCATCGATCGGTCACTTATTGGGTTACGAGATTGCTGTGGGGGATTCCCCTTCGTCCCGAGACGTATCACGTGACCAGCTGGGTGTTTTTGCACTTGCTGGGTGCAATCTACCTGATGGCGTTTGCATCGTTCGGAGTCCAGGCAGGTGGCCTCGTTGGGTCGCACGGTATTCTCCCGGCCAGTGAGTTTCTCGGCGCCGTGCACCAGTCTCTGGGAACAGCAGCCTATTGGAATGCCCCTACACTCTTGTGGCTGAGCCGGAGCGATGCGGGCCTGCGCGCAGTGTGGATCGCAGGCAGCTGCCTCTCGCTTTTCTTGTTGTTCGGAGTAAACGCAAGGGTGGTCCGCATTGGACTGTTCGTGCTTTATCTATCGCTGGACACGGCCGGACAGGTGTTCATGAACTACCAGTGGGACGCTTTGCTGCTGGAGGCGGGCTTCCTAGCGGTCTTTCTTGGTTCGGAAGTCGTTATCGTGAAGCTGTTCCGCTGGTTGCTGTGCCGGCTGATTTTTCTGTCCGGCGCTGTCAAACTGCTGAGCCAAGACCCTAACTGGCGCCACCTCACGGCCTTACCGGTCCACTACCAGACGCAACCATTGCCCACCCCGCTGGCCTGGTACTTCTATCAGTTGCCAGGCTGGTTTCAACGGATGTCGGTGACATTTGTCTTCTTCGTTGAGCTGGTCGTGCCCTTGTTGGTGCTCGGGCCACGGCGGATCCGATTATTCGCGGGCCTCGCCATTACGGTGCTGCAATTACTGATATTCGTGACCGGCAACTACGCGTTCTTTAATCTGCTCACGATCTCGCTCTGCTTGTTCATGTTGGATGACGCGGCGTTGAGTCGCACCTTGCCGAAGGGATTTATGTCGCACCTAGCCTCGCGAGCCCATGCCAGGGGAAGACCGGTTTGGTGGCGCGTTGTCTGCAGAGTTGTGGCGACCTTCGTGTTGTTCTTGAGCGGATTCGAGATGATAGGTGAGCTCTCGGGCCGCCGCTGGGCACCGGCTGAGGCGGTCATTCGCGCTGTCTCGCCCTTTGAGATCGTCAACACTTACGGACTGTTCGCCGTGATGACGACCACGCGCCCCGAAATCATCGTCGAGGGCTCGAGCGACGGAACGACCTGGGCTCCGTACGAGTTCAAGTACAAGCCCGGAGACCTGACGAGATCACCGGTATGGGTTCAGCCCCACCAGCCGCGGCTGGACTGGCAGATGTGGTTCGCCGCCCTCGGGGACTACCGGTCGGATCCGTGGGTGCTACGTTTCTTGGCACGACTGCTCGAGGGCCAGCCGGAAGTTCTTGGGCTACTTGGCCACAACCCATTTCCGGGTGCGCCCCCGCACTATGTCCGCGCATCAATTTATGACTACCGCTTCACCACGCCGGCGGAAAGAAAGGCCACGGGACACTGGTGGAAGCGAGAACCACAGGGGAGCTACATGCCCGCGATATCGTTGCGGGAGCCGTAACCGCTGGGAAGTGTCGATTGCCCCGGTTGTCTTCCCATCGGATGTTCACCTCACCTGGTACTGAGAATTGCGATCAACGGCGGCAACTCCCCGCTGTAGTCCTCGCGCAAAAGAGGCGACGTGAAGGGGAGCAAAATTACCGAAATCCTTGTATTTTTCCCTCTTCGTATTGAGGGTCATTTCCACCTGTCTTTTTGATAGGCAAGATCCGTTCGCTCAGTAGCTTTTGATGCCTCTTGAAGCTGAGCCGACGACCGACGTTGGGAAGCTAGTTCTTGCGACGACAGTGACGACAGTAAGGCGGATAAAGCCTCATCGCCTCGGCTCGTTTGATCGCCCGGCGACGTCGCTGGGCGTCACGGCGCTGGCGCAACCGGAGGCGTGTCTCCCGGCGATGCGCGTACTCGCGTTCGCGATGGATCTGGACACGAGATGGGTGGTCGGCCCGCCAATTGTGTTGGTACTCCCGCAGGTGCTCGCGGTTCGCGGCCCGCCAAGCACGGAGACGCTCAAGGCGCCTCTCGTTCGTAGACATCACCCGGCTCTGACTGAGATCATCGCTCTCCGGATCTCCCCTTAGATCGCCTGGCGCTTGATTCGTCGGCGTAATCATATCCATCGCCCTAATTGGCGGTATGAGCTGCCTGATTCGGGGCTTCTACCGACTCTGCTTGAAAATTCTCGACGCCTAGCCGTATGTGCCAATTCGTCAGGTGGGTGCAGTACACCTCTTCATCAGGAAGAAACCCAACCAAAGATTCTGTTCAAACGATTGCGCTTTGCCGGCAAAGAGGTTCAAGCGCCGTTGGTGGGGGGCGCACGGAGAACAGTGGCGAAGGGATCGATCCGGACAACAGCAGCGAAAATCTCGGAAACGAAGGAGCTAACGATATGGCCATCTATAAACGCGGCAGGATTTATTGGTTCAATCTCTGGTGGCGAGGCCAGCATATCCATCGAAGCACCCGCCAGGGAAATCCTCGAGTGGCGCGACAAATAGAGGCCGCATATCGAACCGATTTGGCAAAGGACGAGGTGGGGATCGTCGAGAGGAAGCCAGCACCCGGCTTCTTCGCGGCTATGCGGAACTTCTTGGCGTGGTCGAAGGAGCAGCACAGGTCGACCCCACGACGAATCGTCGTTACGTCGTCAGCAGCCGCGCGCTACTAGTCCATTTCAGGGACATCCCTTTAGATCGGATCACGCCCGAGGGAGTCGAAGGGTTTAAGACACAGCGCACCGCCCAGAAGGGAAAACGTACTGGCCGGTTGCTGAGGCCTGCCACTGTCAACCGGGAGCTGGCCTGTCTGAAGGCAATGTTCAACTTTGCTATCAAAAGGAGACATCGTTCTAAAGAACCCTGTGGCCCGAGTGCGCTCTCTACCTGAGGATAACGAACAAATGCGCGTTCTTACCTTCACAGAGCAGCAGCAGTACCTCGCTGCAGCACCGCCGGCGCTGCACGATATCGCTGTGCTGATGCTTGAACCGGCATGCGTCCCGACGAGGTCTACCGAATCAAAAAGGACAGTGTTCACCTAGAGGGCGGGTACGTGTTCAATCCCGTCGGCAAGACAAAAGCGGCTCGCCGGAAGATTCCTCTGACCAAAACGGGCTTTCCAAGTATTAGAAGTGCGTCTAAGGGCCGCCCAAGGGGCCTACCTGTTCCCCTACGACGGTGATCCGAACCGGCCCATCCCCAAGATCAACAATGCTCACGACCGGGCCTTAAAACGGAGTGGCGTCCGCCAGTTTAGGCTTTACGATCTGCGCCATACCTGGGCTACTCGTGCGGCGATGTCGGGAATTGACCTGGTGAAGCTGGCCGCATTGTTGGGCCACTGTCGCATCCAAATGGTGCTCCGGTATGCCCACTCTACTGAAGAACACCAGGCTGAGGCGATCCGAAGGCTGGAGCGGTTCACCTTAGGCAAGATGGCCGAGACGGTTCCAACTGGTGTCCAGTAAGGCCAAAAGATGACGTGCAGCTACTACACTTCCTACTACATTGCCTCCGTACCAAGCGGCCGTTATCGGGGCAAATCGTTGGAAAAATTGGAGGCGCGGGTCGGAATCGAACCGACGTATAAAGGTTTTGCAGACCTCTCCCTTACCACTTGGGTACCGCGCCCCTGAACATTGAAAAAGCCCTCGCCAGCGCGGGGCTTCTCAATCAAAAATCTGGAGCGGGAGACGGGGGTCGAACCCGCGACATCGACCTTGGCAAGGTCGCGCTCTACCACTGAGCTACTCCCGCTCGGCGAATCTGATTATAAACAGGTGGCGAGATTGCAGCAATGCACTGGGCGATTGACAGGGTCATCCTGAGCTTGCGAAGGATCTGGCGCGGAGCTGATATGTATGTTGTCCCGGAGATGGTGCCTCTGCGCGCCAGATTCTTCAGGATGACGCTGGGTTCTGGGGCGACAACAGAATGGTTTGTGCGGCTCTGCGCACGAGCGCCGGCGCTCACGCCTACATTTCCTTCATGGCTACCGCGGTGATGCGGTTGCGGACGTCCCAGAGTTCTTTATAGAACAAGTGCTCCATGCGCTGGTGCAGGACCTCTACCGGCGTGCCCATGGTGCCGACGACTCCGCCGCCGATGATTCGCTGGGCCAGCTTCAGATGGTGAAAGCGGAACAAGTGGACGCGTTCATCAAAATCGAGCAGACGTTCGGCCACGTCGTGCAGTCCGAAAAATTCCGCGTGCCGGCGGTAGAGGTCGTCCACGGTCAGGTTGAGCTGGCTCAACTGGGACTGGAATGCCTCTCCCAGGCGTGGGCCGATATGCAGCAGTCCGAGGAAGCCGGGAGAGTCGAGACCGCTGCCGTGTCCCAGGCCGGCGCGAATCAAGTGGTAATCGTAGGGCGTGATGGTCTCGAGCTCGTGCAGCATGGAGATGGGATATTCGAGCATGTGATTGCCGCGGCGCAGGAGCTGTGCGGAGTTGAAGAAGTCTCCGTCGGCGATCAGGGTCCGGGCCCGTTCGAGCTCCCAGGTGACGCCTTTTAGCAGCAGTTCCGAGGCCTGGTGAATGACCTGGAAGGTCATCTCGTCCGGATGCAGGAATTCTTCCGGACTTTTCTGCAGCGACAACAACTCGTCGGTGCGCAGGTAGCGTTCGTAGTCCGATGCGCCTTTGCCGGGGAGGATCGGTTTTCGCAGGTCATCCATGCTGGGCGTCCCGATCAATGGGAGTAGTCGAAGCGGTATCCGTTGGGCTCATTTCCGGAGAGATGGCGCGTGTTGTAATCCAGAAAATAGGCGACGTGCGCATCGTCGAGCGGGAACGACCTGCCCTTGGGATAAGGATATGTGCCCATGGTGCGGAAGGGCAGAGGGTGTACGGTGTTCGCCTCGGCGGCGTAGAAATCCATGTCTTTTTCGTAGCCATTGGCCACGAAGAAGTAATCGCGCACCCAGTCTTTGGGCAACGCCGGCAGCTTCGCCGGATCGAAGTCGAGAACCACTTCATCTCCTGATCCGAAGACGGCCAGCCGGTCGTCAAATCCCGCGAGCAAAGGACGCACGTCGCCGTAGCGCGTGTACGCTCCCGCTGGCCTCGCATACGGTCCAGTCGGACTGGTTTTCTCATAGACGTAGAGCACGTCGCCGGGGGGCTGATTTTCAACTTTCAGCGGGAAGCCACGGAACTGCAGATCCGCACGGGCGAGCGGTACTGGCGTAAGGCGGGCATTCCCATTCTGTTCTGCACGATTGATCAGGATGCTGTCCCAATAGATCTGCAGGTTGGTGGTGATGCGGATGCGCTGCGTTCCCTGCGGCAATTTATCCGTCAGATCGGCAGTCATGGTGCGCGGGCCGCCGGCGGGAAAACCCATATCGTCGAGCACGCGGACCCATTTTCCGCCGGCATCTTGCGCCTCCACGTAGGGCGCGACGGGCTCAATTCCAGACTGGTACGCCGCATACATACTGGTAGCGCTGTAGTACTCTATCTCGCCGTGCATCAGCAGCCAGAGCGGGCCACCGCGATAAGCTTCAGCGAGATCAAGCTCCAGAGTGTGCGTCTTGGTGAAACCCTGGAACGGGAGGACATCGAAGTCGCCAAAGTAACGATGCGCCAGCAAATCCGGCAAAACATCGTGGCCATGCTCGTCCCGCGCAGCCGCCGGCGGCGTTGCATGGCGGCTATAGACAACCTTGAACGGCGGATACGGTGGTTTGCTGGCGAAATATTCATTGGGGAATACATCAACCGCGCCGGGATGGTCGACGGCCAGCAACTTCACCTGGTCGAGATACACCGCTTCCTCCAGCGGCTCCATGAAACGGAAACTGAGTTTGCCGTCTCTCTCGCGGAGCGAGTTACGGGCCACCTTGATATATTCCGTTGGCCGTGGAATGTCACGCTGGCCGGGCCCGATCCAGTGACCCACCACGCCCGCGCCCAGCATATCTCCTACCAGTTTGTAGCGGGTTCCGTCCCAGGCGAAAAGCGTGGGACAGGAACTGCCGCGCCGGTCCATTTCCACAAAATTGTGGTCTTTCATTCCGGCGATCTGAATTTCGTCCTGGATAACTCCGGAGGGCCACAGCATGCGCACTACGTCGGCCTCTTTGGCTTGACCGAGTCCGACGACGAAGTCGGTTGAGTTCTGTCCCAGATAGCCGGAAGATCCCGCAATTTCGAATTTCTGGCGATTCGCCCCGGCAAAGACTTCAACCTTCGTGCCTATGGCGCTCTTGTTGTCGGCTAGACCTTTGAACGAAAGCCGCAGCCAGTTGTTCTTGTTGCCGCCCCCGTTTCGCAGCAATACAACCGGGCCGTGATTCTGCGTGATAAGCAAATCCGTGGCGCCGTCGCCGTCGTAGTCGCTCGTGATTACTGCGCGTGGATCTTTAAGCGGAATCTTGTCGAGACCGACATCGCTGGTGACGTCTCTGAAACCGTCAGGACCGAGATTGCGGAAGAGACGGATTTCGCCTTTGCCTTCGGCCGTCTCTCCAACAGCAACCAGGTCAACCCAGCCGTCGTTGTCGTAGTCGAACGCGGCCACTCCCCAGGCGCGAATCCAGTTTGTCTTGGGGAGCTCGACTGCCTCGAAGCTCTTTCCGTGATTGTTCCGCCAAAGTGTGATGCCTGGGGTAGCCCAGTGTGTGAAGGCAAGGTCCATCCAGCCATCGTGATTAAAGTCCAGAACGGCAATTCCGGCGGTCGGCGCGGAGAGGGCGCCCGGCCACACATCACGCACCGGGAACTTTCCTTCCCGTGGATTAGCAAAAACACTGGGTGTCTTTGCCCAACCGGTCAGAACAATGTCGATGGCACGGTCATTGTTATAGTCGGTGCCCAATGCGCTCACGCTCGGCGCCGATCCTGTAAGGCCGATGGAATCGGTGACCTCGGTGAAAGTTCCGTTTCCGTCGTTGCGCCACATGCTGCTGGACCCCGTCGTGGTCACACCCGGGGTAAACGCATTCCGGAGGCGCGGATCGTATTGCCCGGCATCGCTGTAGCGGGTTATATAGAGGTCGAGATCGCCGTCGTGATCGTAATCGATGAACGCCAGACCCACATTGAAGCCAGGACTCTTTATTCCCACCGTGTCGGTGACATCCTTGAATTGGCCGTTCTTCTCATTGTGCAATAGAAGCACTCGACCGTTCATGCTGACGGCGAGATCGGCCGCGCCGTCGTTGTCATAGTCTCCGGCGGTGCATCCAATCGCATGAACGGAAGGATCCAATCCGGCTTTCTTCGTGACATCCTCAAACTTGCCATTGCCCAGGTTGTGATAGAGGACCATGCCGCCCTGCGGACCGTTATCGGGCAGAAAAATGTCGGGCTTGCCGTCGCCGTCGTAGTCGAGAAAACATGCGCCCGGCCCGAGGAATGACGCCAGGTCGGCGGCAGATGCCGATGAGGTTTTCGAGGCCAGCCCTGCGCTCTCGGTCACCGGAACAAACCGCACCGGAATTTGCGGCAAGGCCTTCTCGGCGGCTCCCACCGACTCTTCGACCAGCGAATATTTTCCCTGGTCTCCGTACGCCAGCCCGATCGGCGAGCCCAGCTTACTCTGCGTGATGTGCTGGAACCGTACTAAATGCTCGCGGGCCTGGGTCTGATCGCCGGACTGCTGGTAAGCGCGGGCAATACCGAATTCGGCCGATGCGTGCAGCGGATTCAATTTCAGTGCGTGCTGGAAGGCGTCAATGGCCTGCGGATATTGCTTGAGCTGCGCCGACGCGGCGCCCAGAAAGTACCAGCTGTCGGCGTCGTTCGGATCGATTTCGGTGACACGGCGAAAGGCGTCGACCGAGCCTCGCGGATTGTCTGAATTCTTGTACAGCAAGCCCAGGCTGAACCACGCGTGGGGGTCGTTGGGCGCGTTTTTGCCGGCGGCCTCCAGAAGCACTTTCGCGGGATCGATGCGCGCCAGGTTCAACAGGGCAATGCCCTGATTCAAGGATGCGATCAGCAGCTTGGGATCGAGGGCGGCGGCTTCCTGGAAGGCCTTGAGACCTTTTTCGAAAAGCTGCTGGTTCATGTAAGCGGCGCCCAGATTGTTCAGGCGCGCAGCTTCCGTGGAGCTGTCCGGCTTGGAATGCGGATCTTCGGGGCCGGCCGCAAGAATCGTGGCCGCAGCCAGAGCAACGCAGGCGCAGAGCAGGAGACTTCGCTTATTCATGCCAGAAATAAGTAAACCACAAAGCGGAAAGGGAAAGTAGCGCCGGCCTCTGGCCGGCCCGATAGGAGGGCGGGACGCCCTCACGACAGCCGGCGAGACGCCCGCGCTACGGTCGAGATTCGATCAGATATTCGGGTGCGTGTAACGACCGCATTGACCTTCCAAGGCCGCTGCTATTGATATCACCAACTCCTCCTGCCATGGGCGCGCCACGATCTGCACGCCGATGGGCAAACCTTCTGGCGACTTTCCAACTGGCACAGCGACCGCGGGCGCGCCCAGCAGATTGAACCATTCGGTATAACTCCAGGCGTCCAGATACTGCACGGTTTTTCCCTCAACCTGCCAGCTGCGCTCGCCGTGCCGGAACGCGGGAATCGAAGCCACCGGACAGAGCAGCACGGGATAGTCCCGCATCTGGGCGAACACCTGCATGCGCACTTCGTCACGCTGGATCCAGGTATCGAGCAACGACTGGCCGGTATGAGAAGGCTGGGCGGCCAGCCCCCGGCAGTATTCTTTGAGCATCGGGCTCAGGTCGGCTTCGCGACCCTTCGTCATTGGACCGAGCATCATTCCACCGGCGGTCCCGAACAGCTTCCACCACAACTGGCGAGCAAGTTCGAGTCCTTCGGGCCGGAAAGGCTCTACCTGAAACCCTGCACGCCGCAGGGCCTCGGCTGCAGTTCGCACTGCCGTACGCGTCTCCGCTGTGACCGGTGTGCGGCCGTCGTCTTCGAAATAACCAACGCGGATGCGCTTCAGATCATCGGCGGCGGGCCAGCGTAGCGGCACCGGCGCTCCTGAGGGATCGCCATCGTCGGGGCCTTGCATGACCTCAAACAGAATTTTCAGGTCATCCATGTTGCGGGCCAGCGGTCCGACTACGCCGAGCAGAGCGAAAGGTCCGACTGATGCCGGAAAGTGCCCCGTGGCAGGTATGCGGCCGGGAGTGGGTTTCAGACCGCAGATACCGCTGAAGTGGGCGGGCTCGCGAATCGATCCCCCGCCATCGCTGCCCACTCCGCCGGCAGACATGCCGGCCGCAATGGCCGCCGCTTCTCCGCCGCTCGATCCGCCGGGCGTGCGCGCCAGGTCCCAGGGATTATTCGTCCGCCCATAAAGAAGATTGTCCGTCTCCCAGGCCATGAGCAACTCCGGCGCATTGCTGACGCCGAGAATGATGGCGCCTGCCTGGCGCAAACGGGCCACCAGCGGGGCGTCCCGCACACCCCGGATCCCGGCGCGTAGTTTGGTTCCGGCTTCCCAACGCAGGCCCGCCACTTCTATCGAACTCTTGATGCTCAACGGGACGCCGTGCAATACGCCGAGTTCCCTTCCGTCGCGCATGGCCTCTTCCGCCAAAAGGGCTTGCCGGCGCGCGCCTTCGACATCGATCTGCACAAAGGCGTTTAGCTTGGGATTCAATTCCTGGATGCGGGTGAGATGCGCTTCGATGAGATCGACCGGTGACAGTTTTTTCTGCTGGATTTGCTCAGCCATGGATGCCGCAGAAAGGAAGGTTAGCTCGGGCATGCGATCTCAATGAGGAGAGATCGAGTCTAGCATGCGCTCACGGACCGACGCAGGGTACAGATCAAACAGGCGGGTCAGTGGGAACCGGCCGCTGCGCGGCGAGCTTTCGCGCCGCGCACGGCGGGGCGTGAAACTGTTTTCTTGGAGTCCCGTTTGCCAAACCACTGTTTCAGATATTTTCGCGACGCCGGAGTCAGACGGGAGAAGAGCATGCCGGCGCGTCCGCCATCGTCGGCCCAGATGACCTCGCCCATGCCCTCCACCATGTTGGTGGTACCGGGCAAAACGAAGCGCAGCGGGACCTGCTGCACCGGTGGCAATGGCTCAGGAGCTTGCAGGGCCATACCGTTCTGGTTCAAGTCGAGCACCATGGCCGGCAGCGCGGCGATGCCGAACTGAAGATAGACCAGCGATTCCAAACTCTGCCGGGGTGAATTCCTGCGGTCCGGACGCATGAAGCCGCGGCCGGCGCGCAAACAACGCACTATCTGCTCGACCCCGAGCGGCTTATAGAAGATGAAATTGGCCCCGGCTTGAAAAGCTTCGGCGATTTCAGTCAGTGCCCCGATCATCCCGAAGATCACCGGGCGGCGCCGCGAGGGCGCGAGACGCGCCATCCGGGCGACCGTGGCAGCACCGGGTAAGTCGAAGTCGATGACCAGCGCCGAGTAGTGCTTCTGCACCGTCAGGTCAAGCGCCTCGGGTGCCGACAGGCAGACTTCCTGTTCCATGCCCACGTCATCCAGCGCCTTCCCCAGAACTCGCAGGTGTTTTTCTTCGCGGCACATCAGCAGGGCATTGAACGCCATAAGGCCGCAGCTTACGGTGGCGGGCGCCGGAGGTAAAGTAACCCCAGTAATCGCTCTATGCTTACCTGAACAGTCGTTTCGGCGCGAGACGGCGAGCGGGGGCCCATTTTAGGGCAAAGCGAATATAAGACGAAGATCTCGCGAGAGGGCCGCACTCTTTCGTAATCTGCCGCGGCGTGGCTGCCGATGGCATAGTGGGGAGGACGTATGCCCCATTCCAAGCAGGCAAGTGACGCGCGGCGCGCCCCTCGGGTCAAGTTGGCCGGAACTATTTTGGCTCTGGTCCGGCTGGAAAGCGGACGCCAGATAAGGGCGCGGTTGCACCAACTTTCTTTCACCGGCGGCTTGCTCCACCTCGACGCTCCACTTGATGAGGGCATCAAGGCAGAAGTGATGTTTCACGTGGGCGGCAGTACAATCCGCAGCAAAGCCGCAATGCTCTTTCCCATGTGGGCCACCCAGGGCTGTCTGCAACCCTTTGAGTTCGCCGATCTTGGCGAAGATGATCGTCTGAAACTAAAAGCCGACCTGGAGAAGTTATTGGGTTCTGCCGGTGCTGGGCCTTACGACGAAGAACACGCCTCCGAAGCGCCCGTGGGCTCAGGAGAGTAATCGGCGTTCAGTAATTAGCAATTGGCAATCGGCATTTGGCTGCGCCTGGTGGTACTTTGCCGCATTTAGTTGGGCCCCCATCTCTCATCTTGGAGAGTCCTGAATTTTCGTTAGAATAAACCTTTGCAAACCGGTTCGGACGGAGTCTTATGGCGCACCAGCATTCGGCCCGATTTCTGCGTATCGTTGAAGAAGCCAAAAAACGGGTTCGAGAAGTGAGCACCGAAGACACTAAGGCCAGACTTGACCGCGGCGACAAGTTTGTCCTGGTCGATGTCCGGGAAGAAAGCGAGTACGCAAAAGACCATTTGCCGGGGGCCATTCACCTGGGCAAGGGCGTCATCGAGCGGGACATCGAAGAACGCGTGCCGGAGTTGAACACACCCATCGTCCTCTACTGCGGCGGCGGATATCGCTCCGCTCTAGCCGCCGACAATCTGCAAAAAATGGGTTACACCAACGTGCTGTCCATGGACGGCGGCATTCGGGGCTGGCGCGAAAAACATTATCCCTTGACGTCGTGACTCCTGTCCCGAGGACAGTGTTTGTGGTTTCTCGAATTCTCATCGGCAAAAGTACCTCCGTAACTTGATACCGGCTCTTTATAGCGTCAGCATGAAGGGGCGGCAAGGACGTTCACCGCATTGGGGTGTCATGCAGTCAGACAACAAACCTTCGGGTAAGAGCGCGTCGGGGGCAGCAGCAGCGCCGGGGCGGGATCGCGGCGCGCTGGAACGCCGGCTCGCGCAGGCAGGCACTCCCGATGAATGCTGTGTTGAGCTTGCCAAGATTTTCGGGGTGCGACCCAACGAAGTCGCCCTGCTGCGTCTGGAGAATGGATTACTGAAGTTTCTCTGCCCCTTTGAACTCAGCACCGCGGGATCCATTCCGATTTCGAGTTCAAGCGCGGTCGCAGCACACACTGCCGTCACCAAAAAGATTGAGTTATTCAACAACTTCACCCGAGTAAAACACGCCAGCATCTTCGAGAGCATCAAGCCGGGCGGAGAACGAGGGGACGGTGCGGACGGGGAGCTGCGCCCCGCGACCATCCATAAGTTGATGTCAGCGCCGATCCTCGACCAGGCGGACAAGGTACTGGGCGTAATCCAGGTCTGCCACAAGGGTTTTGACCTGGCATCGGCCGGACCCGACTTCACTCTCGACGACCTTCAGCAGCTTGAAGTGGCCGCCAAGGCCCTGAGCAACAGCGCGTTCATGCGGGCCAGTTCGTAGATCCACTCCTCAGCGACAACCTGCGGCTTCTTGGCTTCCCTGCGCGATCGTGACTAACGTTCTCGAGATCATTGTTCTTCTGATCGCCCCCGATTCCGGATGGTCTCTTTCCATCGGCTGACCCTTCTATTCTTCGTTGCAATTGCTGGGAGACGTCCTTGTCTGGCCTTGTCCTGTAAAGCCTGGTCGAGTGCGTGTTTCTCTTCGGAGGTCAGCGGGCGGACGCTCCCTTTGCGGAGTTGCCCGAGCGGCAACGGGCCGACCGCAACCCGGACCAATCGCAGTACTGCGAGGCCGAGCGATGCCAGCAAACGCCGAATGTGACGGTTCCGGCCCTCGTCCAAGACAATTTCGAGCCAGGTATTGCGCTTGCCGCCGCGAAGTACACGGACACTCCGGACTCGCAGGAAATCTCCGTCATTTGTCGTGACTCCTTTACCAATTGATTCGAGCAACGTTGCGCTGGCGACTTGGTCAATTTGGAGGTGGTAGGTCTTGTCCAGGTGCGATGCCGGTGAGGTGACCTGGGCGGCCCATTCGGAATCATTGGTCAGGAGGAGAAGACCTTCACTCGCCTTGTCCAGGCGCCCGACGGGCGCTACCCGCGGCAGGGCCGTATCCAGAAATGCATACACGGTTTGCCGACCCTTCTCGTCGGAAGCAGTCGTGACCGCACCGCGCGGCTTGTTCAGCATTAGATACACCTTGACCGTTGCGGCGACCGGCTGACCATCCACCTCAATGCGATCACTCTCGCGGCGGACGGGCGTCTCGGGATCGCGTCGGATAGCACCATTGAGCCGCACTCGCCCAGCATGGATGAGATCAAATGCCTCGGAACGGGAGCAGTAGCCGAGCTTCGACAGAGCGCGCGCCAAACCTACCTGCCGGGTGCGATTCGTGGCGGTCACGCTTCCATCGTAAATGAAGGAGAGCCCGGTTTCGGCTGCCCAGGGCCATCCACCCGGCGAATCGAGCGAGTGAAGTCATCACAAGTGGCAACAATGCTGGCCCTGATTGGTGTTAGTCTGATTCTGAAAGTATCGCGGACGACGGCGAACACCCCGGTTTGCCTTATCGTGGGCAAAGACCTGTCATGAGCGAGAAGAACACGAGCGAGAAGCTTGCAGGCGACGGACGCCGGGCCGCCAAGAAACCGTATCTCAAGCCGGAATTCCGCTACGAACGGGCGTTTGAGACCATGGCGCTGGCTTGCGGAAAGATCCGAGCCACACAGGCGCTCTGCCGGTTCAACCGGAAAAATTCGTAGACCAGTTTCTGGTTTCCGGTTTCTAGTTTCTAGTAAGGGTTCCCGGCGTTCCTTCCTCTTGAGATTTTCTTCAGGAAACCGGAAACTGGCGGATTCCCCTTGTGGTAGCATCCTGCGCATGTTCAAACTACTGGTTGTGATGCTGAGCCTGGTCGCGACAGCGTCCTTGGTCGCGGCCCCGTCGTCCGCCGATCTTCCCACCCGGAAATATTTGAATCTGGCCGCGATCAAGACCATGGTCGCCGCTGCGGAAGCGGAAGCCAAAAAGCAGAATGTTGAAGTCACGATCTGTATCGTCGACGAAAGCGGCAATCTGCTTTTTCTTCAGAAGGCGGATTCCGCTTCGCTCAACACGATTCAATTCGCGCAGAGAAAAGCACGGCACGCCGCGTTCTACAGGGCCCCTTCGAAAAACGGTGCTGATGCAATGAAAAAAGGCGATGTCGAGGTCCTGGCTTTTCCCGACTTTTTCCCCAACCAGGGCGGACTGCCCATTCAAGTGGACGGCCAGACCCTGGGCGGAATCGCCGCCAGCGGCGCCATGTCTGAGATTGACGAGGCCATCGCACAGGCGGCGCTCGATGCGCTCTTCAAGAAATAGGCTTTGCGGCTCGAGGTATCAGACAGAGCGCCGCAACGGCGATGGCTAAGTTTGGTTGAGAAAGTAGTAGTCTTTCGACTTGCTCAGGATGACAAGAGGATTAGCCTGGACTCGGCGAAACGCACGGTGGTCCCTGTGCCGTGCGATCGCATCGTCAATCGGGCCCTGCTACTCCCCGGAAGACTCCCTCTCGCCGCGCTTAGACGCATCTTCTCGCTGAAATCCACCACCCAGAATCTTGGCCACTGAATTCAGGTCTCTGCTGAGCGCGCTGCGCCACCGTCCCACGGAATCCTGCGCCAACTCCTCCATTGTCTGCCCGAACGAGAGCAGGCTGGCAGCGACCTCGGTCTTGACCAGATCGGTCACCGAAGTTTCGATTCCCTTCTGGACAATCTTCAATTTTCCGCGGGCTTCATCCAACTGATGGTCGAGTTCCTTGGCGTTGCGAGTGCCCAACTCTTTCAGCACCACGTCGACCGCACTTTCGAGTTGCACCCGCGCCGCGGATATCTGGTCGCTGGCCATCTGCGACAGCCGGGTTTCCATTCCAGATTCGAGCCGGGTTGCGGTATCGTCCAATTGGGCCATGCGCCCGCTCAGTGAAGTGGCTTGCGTCTGTAGCCTGGCGACTTCTGCAGCCACGGTGGATTGCAACTTCTCCATCTCCCGCCGATAAGCGTCGTGTTCTTTGCCCAGCCGTTGCTGCAAGGCGCGGAAATGCTCTTCGCTCTGCTGCTCGGCGCGGACACCCGCATCCGCCACCTGCTGCTGAAACTTTTCTGCTCCGGAGTTGAAGTGCTGACCGACCGCTTCGGCGATCTCGTCGGACAATCCGCGCGCGTTCTGTTCGACTGTTTGCAGCTGCTGTGCTACTTGCCGACCGAATCCGTCAAGCGCCTGGCTGATTTTCTGTTCGATCAAAGTCTTGGCCGATCCCAGGACTTGCGCCGATTGCTCCTGGGTCTGCTTCAGGACTTGTGTCCCCAGGTCTTCACGCAGGCGTACCCACAATTTCTCTTCCACCTCGGGTGGAATGTGCGACAGCGATATATCGAAGCGGCTGCGCTTCGCGTCTCCCTGTGCCGCTTTTTCCCTGAGCGCCACTACCTCCGCATGCAAGGGCTGAACGAATTCGGCCACGATGGCCCGCAGATCGCGCTCGGTGAGTGGAGGCTGGTTCTTGTCAGCCACAATCTTCAGCCCCGGCGCGCCCGGTTGGCCTTTATCGCTTCTTACCGCAACTCTGCGTGTGGGCTGCGGATCGTCAGAATGAATGTCCATAAGGCGTCCCCAATCTTCCGGACAAGTTTCCAGTCCCCAGAAATTTTCTGGCTGGTCCAGCTTCGCGGCCACCTGCCAGCCATGTTGACCCGCGCCCATGGGCTGGCAGTCGACCACGTGAGCTTTGGTCACGCCGCCACCCTTTCGCCGAAACTGCACTGGAATACCCGCTTCCAGCTTGGCCGGAGAGAATATGGCGCAGCCGTGCGCGCTGACCACCAGAGTCTCGCAAATTTCCGAGAAGGGAGCACTCGGCTCGAGGCTGGTAACGGCAATGGGAAGGGTGATCGGCACTCTCGAACTGCGCCGCATGGTCTCGGGAACATTCGCACTATGCATGTTGTCCCTCTTTCATGGTGTCCCGCTTTCCTGCGCGCTATTAAAAACTCGATGCGCTCGACGCCTGGACGGACCCAAATCTCTGCACTCCTACGGTAACTCAAGCCGCGCCTGCAAAGGGATTCCAGTAGTTCCTGCCTTCGCCTCCAACCGGGCAGTTACGTTACGCATCCCTAGGTAACTGAGTAACAAGACCGGACACTGGCCATATTCGCGCCGCCGATGGCCAAGAAACACCACCACATGGCGGCATTCTCGGGTTAGGGTGAGTACAGCATTACTTACATCGAAGGAATCCAAAAGCAGCCATGACAAATTCCCTCCTGCAACGGCTTATCGAAATGTGCTGCCGGCACGAATTCACCTGGCCGCACGCCGGCATCCACGGCACCGCCTACCAGGCGTGCCTCCTCTGCGGAGCGGTCTATTCCTACGACTGCTCGACCATGCAGCGCACCGGCCGGTTAGTTACGCCGCCGGACGCGGGTCGCCAGCCTCTGGCCGAGGGTCAGCCGGCAAGCGATTAGGCCGCTCGGTTGTGATGTAGGCAGATCTCGATTTAGCCTACAGCAGCGCTTTGGCGCTACATGGAAGACGGTTGCGCGGCGGCTTCAGCACTGAGGTACATCACGAGCTAAAGCCCAGCAACCAGAGCCGCAATATACAAGCCTGAAAAGACTTGCTCCACCCGCAGATAATTTCCACCCTTACGTCTACGGATTCCAAGCAACCAACTTCTTCTGCCGCAGAAGTACACCACCATCCGTTTCCAGGCGGTATCTTGCGGCCACAGAAATATCTGCACAGAATCAGGCAGGAGAGCTTTACCACCGTGAAAATACTGCTGGTAGACGATTCGAAGCTGGACCGACTGCGCGTCAGCGAGTGTCTGGAGGAGTCTGGCTTCGAGTATGTCGTAGCGGAAAACGGAACCGAGGCGTGGGAAATTCTGCAGGCGCCCGACGCTCCCACCTTTGCGTTGCTGGACTGGGTCATGCCCGGAATCGACGGCATCGAACTGTGCCGCCGTATACGCGCTCTCGGATCAAACGGCACCTATGTTTATACGGTCATGCTGACGGCCAAGGACCGGAAGCAGAACCTTTTGACCGCCATGGATGCCGGCGCGGACGACTACCTGGCTAAGCCGGTCGATCCTTGCGAGTTGCGGGCCCGGATCCTGGTGGGCAAACGGATTCTCGATCTGCAGCAATGCCTCAGGTTTTCCGCCACTCACGATTTCCTGACCAATCTGCTGAGCCGCGCGGAAATTCTGGCGTCGCTCGAGCGCGAATTGGTCCGGACCCAGCGCGAGGGACGGCCAGCGGGAGTGATCATGGCCGATGTGGACGGATTCAAGCAGATTAACGACACGCTGGGCCATCCCGCAGGGGATGCGGTGCTCGCGGAAGTGGCCCGCCGCCTGAAATCAGATCTCCGGCTCTACGATGTGGCCGGGCGTTATGGCGGCGAAGAGTTCATCCTGGTGCTACCGGGCTGTAACCTGCAGATTACCGCACGCCGCGCCGACGAAATTCGCCGACTGGTCGCCCGCGGGCCCATTGTGACGCCCGCGGGATCAGTCTCTGTAACCGTCAGCATGGGCGTAACCGCCACCAGCAACGATTCAGACTCAACCGTCGAGTCCGTGCTGCAGGGCGCTGACGCGGCCCTCTACCGGGCAAAGAAAGCCGGCCGCAACCGCGTCGACGGATTTTCGCTCAACGTCCGAGTGGACGAAACGCCCAAATAGTCCACTCCGCCAATCGGAGACAGTTCCGCTCCTGCCATTGCTCACTCGGCGCACCTCCGACGCTTACGCTTTGATGAACTGAACATCCAGGGTGATCGTCACGTCGTCGCCCACCAGAATTCCTCCGGTTTCGAGCGCCGCGTTCCAGGTCAGACCGAAATCCTTCCGGTTGATGCGGGTCGTAGCGGACAGTCCGATTCGGGTGTTGCCCCACGGGTCCTTCATCGGAGCGCTCGGCCCTTCGACTTCAAATACAACGTTGCGAGTCACGCCATGGATGGTGAGTTCGCCCGCAGCAGTAAGCACTCCATCCTTGTTCTTGGAGACGCGATTCGATTTGAAACTCAGAGCCGGGAATTTCTCCACGTCGAAGAAGTCCGCGCTCTTCAGGTGAGCATCGCGCTGCGCGTCGCCGGTGTTGACCGTGGCAGCGTCGATAGAGACCTCAACGCCGGACTTTGTCAGATCTTCGCTGTTGAGCTTCAAGGTGCCGGTGACACCTTTGAACTCGCCCTTCACGTTCGAGATCATCATGTGTCGGACCTTGAACTCGGCGTGAGAGTGGACAGGATCGATGTTCCAGGTAGTGGTAGCGGTAACTTCGGTTGCGGTTGCGGTGGTCATGTTTAATAATCCTCCTGTCATACAGATGATCGTTATAACGAATAGATTCTCTAAAGTGTGCTCGGCGCATATCTCATTCCATAACAATGATTTATGGGGGCAATAGACACCACTCGTTTCAACCCCCTGTCATCCTGAGGCAGAGGAGTCTTCGCGGAGCGGAAGGCTTCCAACGAAAGGACCGGTGCACTTGGCACTGGCTGTGCCGGTGCCAGCAAATCCCTAGGTCTTCGACGCGCAGAAAATGCGGACCTCAGGATGACCAGCCAGGATGGGTTCTTTGTTGATTAAGCTTTGGAGGCTGAGTAGGCCAGATGCCGCACGGTGGGTGTGCCGCGAACCAGGGCTTGGACTCGGTCGGTCACATCACGGTCGGCTCGGGTGAGGCGCTCGTGCTGACGCAAGTGTTCAGCCCAGGAATCTACAAGAAACGCCTCCAGGTAGCGGGTTGGGCTTTCGAGGTCCCGGAAGATTCCCCAGTGGTAGGCTCCGTCCCGGCGCCGGATACGTTCGTATCTGTGCATTGCTTGAAGGAAATCTTCTTCTTGTTGCGGCTCTACGTCGTATTCAACTGTGACCAGAATCGGGCCGGAATCGGGAATGGTCGAATTCTGGTCCAGCATGTTGGGCATCCGCCAATGGCTCCAGGGCGTGAGATCGACCGTGGCATCGGGTAATCTGAAGACCAATCCTAAAACCGTGGTGGCGATGGTTCCGGCACCTGCCCACATCAGTGCGGCATGTATTCCAGTCTTCCCCGCGAGCGCGCCCCATGCCGCACTGCCGCCCGCCATCGCTCCCTGGATTACCAGCATCGACACCGCAAGTACGCGAGCGCGCACCCAGTCGGGGGCAAGGTTCAGGATGATCACATTGAACAATGAGAGGAATACGATCCATGCCGCGCCGGCGATGAGCATGCTCGCAGCCAGCGCCGGCAATCGCTGCAATAGCCCGGCGGCGATGGTGCCGAGTCCGAAAATCAGAACGCCGGTCGATACCACCGCCTCGCCGGACCAGCGGGCTCTGGCTTTTTGCATGGCCAGCGCACCCAGCACGGCTCCCAGACCGAAGCAACCGAGGAGGAGCCCGTAACCCAATGGACTTTGGCTAACCCTGTGGGCCACGGAGGGCAACAGCGCAAGAAGTGCGCTGGCGAAGAACATGCCTACACCCGACCGAAGCAACACGATGCGCACCGCCGGGGAATAACGTACATAGCGGATGGCCGCGGCGGTTGCGCCCCCCAGGGTCTCCGCCGGCGCCGATCGTTTGCGCGGGTGGCGCTTCCAACGGGCAATGACCACGATGACCCCAAGAAATGACGCTGCGTTAATGGCGAATGCTGTACCCACTCCTGCTGCGGCGATGACCACGCCAGCCAGAGCCGGTCCGAAGGCGCGGGCAAAGTTAAATTCAATGCCATTGAGCGCCGAGGCAGATGCGAGATCCTCCTTGGGAACCAGATCGGGCAAAACCGCACGCCAGCTTGGACTCTCGAATGCGTCTCCGGCCGAGAGAGCAAAGGTAAGGATCAACAGCAAGAACGGCGTCATGAGTCCGCCGATGGTCACTGCAGTAAGGACAATCGCGACGCCGGCCATCCACACTTCGGTGAACAAAATCAGTTTCCGGCGATCCACAATGTCGCCGATGGACCCGGCCGGCAGGGCGAAAACAAAAAAAGGCAAGGCACTTGCGGTCTGCGTCAGGGCGACATAAAGAGGTCCGGCATGAATCGAGATCATGAGCCAGGCCGCGCCCACGCTCTGCATGAAGGTGCCCATGTCGGAAACGACGTCGGCCATCAGAAGATTGCGGAATGCAGGGACACCTAGAGGTCGCCACAGGGTGGGTGCGTCCTTCGTGTCGGTGGTGGCGACGCTCAACCTTTCACTCCTGACCTCTTCCGTTTAGAAACCGCTCTGGGCGAAAGTTGGGCCGTTCTGTTAGACGCTAGCGAATACCCATCGCTGATGTCCAGCGGACCAGAGTCGCGCGGGTAGCGGATCACCTTCGAAGAAACCCGGGCTCGGCGGGACTCAGGCGGTGGGTGGGGCGGTCAAGGGTGGAACACGCCTTCAGTCTGCATACACATTCGGCCGTGCGCGTTCCCGCCCGAAAGGTCAGCCTACGCCCTGAGCACTCAATTGGAGGATCCGGAATTGAGGCTTCGTTACCGCTGGTTGTTTTCGGGGTAGGGTGACAGTCTCGCCATTCCTGGTTCACTCGGTTCGAGCAACCAGGCTCGCCGCCCGTTAAAAAACCCGATCAATTCCTGGTTTAAATCCCCCATGTCTTGCGCCCAGATGACCTTGGCAGCATCGATGTCAGCCCGGTTGTAGACCCATTCGTGAATCGGATCGTGACCGGAACTGTAGCGAACCACCACAAGATGCTGGCCGCCTGCCTGCTCGAGGTGTTCCAAGATCTCCGCACGTTGCCAATGCCAGGGAAAAGTAGCGGGACTCCGCGGGACGCCGAGATATTCGGCACGGATGTCAAAGAGACACACGGCAAAACACGCGATGCCCACTATCGGGACGAGTGCTCCTCGCAGCTTGGTACCGATTCGCCGCCACTGTCGAAGGTGGCGCAGTCCTTGAATCACGACCGCATAAACGATACAGGTCATGGGAGCAAAGTAGTGGGGTTGGTGCCAGGCCTCGACGGCTATCCCAGCGAGGGTAACGATCGCGGTGATGAGAAGGAGTCTCATGCGGCGATCGCGAATCACACGAGGCAAAGCGAGCAGCGAGAGCGGCAGTACGGGACCAAGAAAGAACCACCACAGCGTTGCCAGCTTGGCCCATTCCTCCTGTGCCAATCCTCGAACGGTTTGAGTTTTCAGATACCTCGACAGTTCCCACTCCGCATAAAACCTACGCATCTCGACGTTTCGGTACTCCGGTTCCGGACGCAGTTGCTGGCCGAGAAAAAGCGGCGCCATAGCATATGTCCTACGATTTAGCACCTCCGGCACCTTCAAAGCATTGCCGGTTACGCGCCAGTTGTAGTAGCCAGTCGCAACCGCAGCCAGCCCAAGGACCAGCCCCAGGGGAAGTACAATTCGTGTCAGACCAGATCGGGTGCGATGCCTCCACAACCACAGCACGAGCGAAAATCCCATGGGAAGACTGAATACCAAGCCTTCGAAGGGCCGGCTGTTGGCGAGGACCGCCAGGCCGAATCCCAGGATCAAAGCGTCGCGCGTTCGTTGCCATCGCAGGATGCGCGGATAGGCACCCAAAACCAGGGCTCCCCCGGTCGCCGCCACTGCACCACCCCAATACGAATTCATCCAATAGCCGGCGATGCCCTGCCCCATGACGCACAGCAACCCTCCAAACAGCGCCCATCCCGCTGGGAACCATGCCTGCAACATCCAGGTGAGCGCCGCGCACATCGCACCCACACTCAGCCAGACTCCGAGCCAGGGGGTGCCGCCAATGACCTGACCAGCAGCCAGGGCGAGGCCTTGCGCGGGCGGGTACATGGACATGTAGGTCGGTTGCTGCAGGATGTGCTCACTCTCGAAGTGCACCCACATGGCGTGGGGAGGATTGGTCAAGCGGCCGGAGGCAAAAGTATCCGCTGCCAGCAAATAGCTGAACTCATCTTGAAAATGCGGGTTCGGTACCGGCAGAAGAGGCAAAAGACATGCTCGAATCGCAAGCGTAAGCACGCCAACCAGGAGCACCGTGAGCGTGCGCCTTCGCAGCAGGATGTTCAGGTTTCGCGGGCAATATCCGAACACCCACGTATTATCTTCTGATTCGATGCGCATTGCGCTGCTCGCCGGGATCAAGGCTCGAGTTGGACAACAATCTACATCGCACTTTGCGCAGCAGGATTGTCCACAGAAGCTGATTCGCTTTTTGAGGTCAGTGCGATTGCGGTGCCTGTCGCAAACATGGCGACAACAAATACCATCAGATTCATCTCCCGCAGCCAAAACTGAAGGACTGCGTAAAGCGGCGTCAAGAACAGAGCGACGAGAGACGCTATCAAAAGGCGGCGCGCCGGCCCAACGATTTGATCTGCGAGGAGTAGTTCCGCGATCAGCAGTATAGGAAGCATCAGCACGCTAAGGTCATGCGCGAACAAGTGGTAGCCGATCATGGTCGTGACTGCCAGGCTCAGCGAGAAACCGAGTTCGAACTTCTGCCCAGGCTGGACATGCCACCAGCGCACGACCAGCGCCACAAGCCCAATGGAAAGCGTGATGAGCAGCAGTATTGCTGGCACGCCCGCCAGGTGCAGTGATCCCGAAATCAGGCCGCGCAAGTTTGGCATGTCCCGGGGATCAATCCCCGCTTGCGCAGGGCTGCGGTTCAGGCGGAGTACAAATCCTGGATATGCCTCCACACCATTCCATCCAACCACTGCCGCCGAGAGCAGTAGCAACACAAAAGCAGTAAGACTGAACCCCGCAACTGCTTTCCATTGACGTCTGACCAACAACACAACCACAAAGGGCAGAACCAACTGAAACTTGAAAAGCGCAAGAGCAAGACACAATCCCGCGACAAAAGCGCGTCCCGTCGCCAGGGCCGAAAAGGCGAGGCCGTAGAGAAAAAGCAACAAGATTGAGTCCTGGCCCTGTAGCAACGCCATCATCACCGGGAAAAAAGCGAACATTGCCAGCAGCGGCAGGGCGAGCGACAAATTGCGCAAGCTGGGTAGGCGCGGGCGAAGCAGATTCCAGAAGCCCAGAATAAGGGCGATGTTAAATACTGCCCAAACCAGGTACGCCGTTACATAGGGAAGGCCTGCCAGCGGCACGAACAGCAAAGCCTCGAATGGAGGATGATTAAAAGGGAGAGCATTTTCGCGGTGCTTTACCTCAGGCGCGAAGCTACGCTGGAGTGCGAGTTGCGTTTCTAGGTCATAAAGTTGTCTGCCACGACCTTCGTTAACAACTTTCCCCGCGGTATAAAAAATTGTGAAGTCTGGATAGCCAGTCGCGATCTCTCGCCGAAGGCTGAAAAACATCCACGCGTGCAGAACAATCGTTGCCGTCAGAAGGGCAAGAAGAATGGGTCTGAGCGCTGAGCTACCAAGCTCGCGAGGAGCCAAAGACATAGGCGGAGTATAGCGCGACGGTTGACACCAGGGTGTCCGCACACAAGGGGATGCAGCAGAACCGGCAAACGCTTAAATTGCTACGGGTCAAGATGGCGAGCGCGGAAGGAACCGAATCTTCGACCTACTGATGGGAAGTGGGACGACCGAAACGTGACGATTCAATGTCTTGGGCGCACTTTCAGCGGTCTCCTCTCGGCTTGTTTGGGCGGGCTTGTTACACGAGACGTTACAACGGAAAACTGGCCAGGGGATCGTAGTTGGTGTAAATCGCCTGATTTCGACAACGGTCGAGGATTTGGATTGCCTAGTCTTTCAGTCGAACCCCCTTTACATCAAGGCCGACAGTGGGGAAATCTTGTTGAAATGTCGGACGCACCCGTCAGAAGGACAGCTCTCGAAGTTACAGATTTCCTGGTAAATCGTCTCACCGGGCCAGAGATGCATGCGTGGGAATAGGGGGGCCTTCTAGCGCAGTTGGCGAAAATGTATGGCCCCGCCGCCTGACTGCAAGAGGTTCAAAGTTGAGCGAAGCGACAGTCTGCGTAAATGTATCCGGCCTCTTAGTGGACCCAATGCAACCAGGTGAAAGGTGGTCTTGCCCAGATCGATGCCGATAGATGTGATTTGCATTGCGATGATCCCCCTGATGTAAACTACCGGGCCGTAATTTTACTCGGCGGCGGACCATCTCATTAATCGCGATTACACTCATTGGTATTCGGAAAGCGAAACCGTCGTCAAGGTCATCAAATCCTGGCAGGAGGGTGACCAAAGATGTTTCACGTACGTCAAGAGAACCTGCCTTTTGTTGGTAGTTCGCACGAGTCTGTCGGAGCTGAGCAGGGCAACACTGGTGTTTCGGTGTTCCTGTTCCATGGGAAACCCGGATCGGGGCCGGGGCCGCATCGGCATCCCTATGACGAGATCCAGTTCATCCGTGAAGGCCGAGGAGTGTGGACAGTAAGCGGCAAGACCTTCGAGGGCAGCGCGGGAGACATCTTTGTCATCAAGGCTGGCGAGATCCACAGCTTCAAGGCGGTGGGTGATTCGCCACTGGTACAACTCGACGTTCACCTCGGCCCCCGCTTCATCCAAGAGAACCTTTAGAGCAGTCGCTTGCAATGTGGCCGGGCACCGCCCTCGGCACACCGGAAGCACTCTTTGTCACTTGGCGAACATCGCCATTACATTGACCGGGTTGTTGGCGCAGTGCCCTCACCGGAACACGTGGGGACGAGCCCAACTCGCAATTCCAGTTATCACCCGCTAGGTCAGGCGCAGCAAGGCCACACTCGTTGCCAACCACAGGCCAAATCCGGCCAAGTTCAGCATAATCCGCCACTTCATGCTGTCGATAATGTAGTTATATTTCGCATCCATAACCCCTCCTTTTGGACGGGGAGACCAACGGAGGGTTAGCTCCTTGGTTCACCTCGTCATCACACAATGCAGATACGAAGCCACAGCAAAGAAGGTTCCCGATAGTAGTGTGATTCTGCGGTCAACGGCGTAGTTTGGTGGGTATTTCTGTCGACGCTCTACAAGCGAGTTGATGTATCGTGCGATCCGCGCTTTGAGCTTTGTCTTCTCTGGCTCGTCCATACCTCTAGCCAGCCTAGAGCGAAACCGAATAATTTCCTGGTCGATTTCCGGTTCTAACCTCTTGCACTTCGCGGTGGGAGCTGCGTCATATTCATTTAGCACCTGACCTAGTGTCGGTAGGTCAAAGACTGCCACCGGACAATTGCCCCCGGAAGCTTCCTCCCAAGGACGAGCTCAGCGTCGGTTGGTCTGGGCGCACTGGCAAATAATAGTTGGAAGGGAAGGTTTGTCTCATGTCGAGGAAGGGGACGTCATGGCGATTTGGCCGAGGAAGATTGCGCGGCACCTCTGAGGTATTGATCCAGGAAGGAAAGCACGGCCGTGTATCCCTTAATCTCGTTCTCCTTTTTCACAAAGCCGTGGCCTTCGTCGGGGAAGACCACATATTCAACGGGGACGCCATTCTTTTTCGCCGCTGCGACGATGTCATCGGATTCGACTTTCAGCACCCGAGGATCATTCGCCCCTTGCAGGACCATCAGCGGGACTTTGATCTTTTCGGCATGGAACAGGGGTGAGATCCGCCGCAGTCGGACGCTGTCGGTTGCCGGATCGCCCATCTCCGCAAACAGCGCCTCTCGGAATGAGGCCCACCAGGGAGGGGTGTTGGAAAGGGTTCGAACCCAATTCGAAATGCCGAATAGATCCACGCCTGCCTTGAAGGCGTCGGGTTGAAGTGTGAGCGCCGCCAGCACCATGTAGCCACCGTAACTGCCTCCGATGATGCCGATTTTGTTGGCATCTACGTATCCTGTATCGATCAGCATTTGTCGGCAAGCCACCACGTCGCCTAGGTCAGCCTCGCCGTGCTTTCTGTCGTCCAAAGAGAAAAACGTCTTGCCATATCCTGAACTCCCCCGATTATTGATGTCGAAGACGACATAACCATGATTCACTAGGGCCTGCTTCAGCGGGGTGTACCCCACTTGCGCCTGCCCCCCAGGCCCGCCGTGAACGTTGACCAGGACTGCAGCCTTCGCTTCCATCGAGGCCTGTTGCGGTTTGTAGAGCAAACCCGGAATCTCGAGTCCATCGTAAGACTTGAAGCGCACAACGGTCGGGATCACAAGGTCCTCGCGTCGGATGGACGGGTTGAGCGCATCCGTGAGGCGGTGGGGCGCAGCTCCGAAGAGGCCGGCGTAAAGATCTTCCGGCGCACTCCCGTCACTAGCGTAGAACGCAAAGGCGGAGTCATCGGGCGCGACCTTAACCCCGCGTACCAACCCATCGGGCATTCCGGTGAGAGCAATGGGTACGAAAGTTGAGGCATTGAGGATGTGCACCTGGGCGTGCGAGTCTTCATTCACAGAGACCGCCAAGTACCTTCCTCCTTTTGAGTAGACCGCATCTCCCACGTCCCAACTGGGTTCGTATACTGCAATTTGAGCACCCGTGGCCAAATCGTGTCGGCGCAGTGATGCAAATTCACGTCCTCCGTCCGACACGAAGAGGAGCTGAGACCCATCCGGAGAAAAATCGGCGGGGAAGTTGTTCACTTTCCCGGTGTGCTTCGTGATGTTCTTTGTTGTCTTCGTCGTTTGGTCGTACAGGAAGATGTCTGCGTCGGAGGTTGTGCGTCGCTTGACCAGCGCAACGTAACGTTCGTTCCGTGAAACCGGGCCTAGATCGTATCCCTTTGTATTCTTGTAGAGAAGCGTACGCTTGAAACTATCGGTCGAGATCTCATATAGGTCGAAGTACCTTTGATCTCGCTCATTGGTGGAGACAAAAAAGGACTGGTCGTCTCCCTTCCAGCCCTCAAAATTCGCCTTCAACTTTGCGCCAGGTGTGACGTCGACGCTCGAACCGTCGAGGTTGCGAACGTAAATGTGGGTCAGTTCGTTTCCTCCTTGGTCACTCGAATACAGGATTCGTTCGTCATGGGGAAAGTACGATTCTGCGAATATTGAATTGGTCGTCGATTGCGTGATCGGCTGAGGTGCGCTGCCCGAGACCGGGATCACGTAGGCGTTCCAAATTCCAGAGCGATTTGAAGAGACGAGAATTTTAGTTCTATCCGGCGCCCAGGAAGCTCCTCTGAATTCTGCGTTCTTGTAGAAATCTTCGACGCTATATTGTCGGTGAGCGGCGGCTTTCCCGGTTATGCCCGCAGGCTCTGATCCGGGTGTCTGATGCGTGGTGCAAGCTGCCAACACCACTACGGCAACGAATGCGATGTAGCCACGAATAACCAAGAGCATGGCGCGACTTCTATCCCTTCCGGCATTACCTTCAGAATGTGATGAATTTGGCACAGGTCAAACGGTGGTTTAAGACCTATGCAGCTTTGCCGCCTCTGACGTTGTGACTGGAAAATGCATCGACGTTGAAGGTCCGCGATACCGGAGCACTGCTCACTAGGTGAGAGATCAGTTCATTGATCCGCGGATACCGTTCATGGGTGTATCGCTCAGCATCCTGCTGACTCTCCCAAAAGCTCAACGCCAGAACTTGATCGGGATCGGTATCGGATATGAGAACAATCTCATCCACGAAACCGGGTTGGCTTTGCAGTATTGGCAGGATTTGTTCCTGAATGGTTTTGGCGAGCTGCCTTGCCTTTCCCTCTTTGGTATTGACGGCTACAACTCGACCGAACATAGCATTCCTCCTGCTGGCAATTGCCTAGGCAGAAAAAGGCTATGCTCCGACGGCTTCCAGGGTCAATTGCCAAAAAATGGTGCAGGGGGAATGGGACCCTTGACAGTGTTGCGCATCCTGCGGTAGTCAACAACTTGTCGTGCGAATCGTCATCTTGGGTTGTGCTGGAAGCGGAAAGACTACTTTGGCGCAACAGCTTGGCGAACGCACGGGCGCGCCCGTCATTTGTCTGGATTCCATCTGGCAGCCGCATCGGAAAGAGAAGGACGTCCCCCTTTTTCGAGCTTTGATCAAGAAGGGCATGCGGGTGACGAGTGGATCAGCGATGGTAACTCTGCATTAGCGACCTTCGACATCCGATTACCTCGGACTACTCTCGTGCTCTGGCTTAATCCCTGCAGGCTTTCTTGCGCTTGGCGTGCTCTCACCCGGACATTCAAGCCGGGCGCATCCCATCGGATAGCCAGTCTCCCCAAGGTATTGGCGTTCACCTGGCATTTTGATCGGGTCAACCGCCCACGCATTGAGGTGACAAGACTCTCTTATGGGGCGGATGTACCGGTCCGTCGATTGAAAAACGATAGCGACATCGCGGCTTTTCTGTCTTCTTGCGACGACCATGCTCGGGAATGGAGCGAACTTTTGTAGTTGAAGTCAGCTCTTCTCAAGTAAGGTTATGCCGCAAGGTTTGGCATTCCAGTTCCCCTTCCCAGCGCGCCAGGACTAGCGTTGCCACTCCGTTGCCGATCATGTTGACCAGGGCCCGAAACATGCTCAGGAAACGGTCGATGCCCAGGATCAACGCCATGCCCGCTACGGGAATGCTTGGGATCACCGAGAGCGTGGCCACGAGTGCGATAAACGATGCGCCTTGCACACCGCTAGCCCCTTTCGAGGTCAGAACCGCAACCGCGAGGATGGTCAACTGCTGGGTCAGGGTGAGGTGCGTATTTGTGGCTTGCGCCACGAAGAGCGCGGCCATGGTCATATAGAGGCTGGTGCCGTCGGTGTTGAAGGTGTAACCCGTTGGGATGACTAGTCCGACCAGCGATTTAGAACAACCTAGTTTTTCCAGCTTTGCCATCAAGGTGGGGATGGCAGTTTCCGACGAACTTGTCGCTAGTACCAGAAGGATCTCCTCCCTGATGTGAACGAGGAAGCGGAATATGCTGAAGCCTGCCGCCCAGGCAATTGCTCCCAGCACGAGGACGACGAACAATAGGGAAGTGAGCCAGAACGCTCCGATTAATCGCGCCAGCGGGCCCAGGGAGGCAAGGCCGAACCTGCCAACCGTGTACGCCATGGCACCAAAGGCTCCAATCGGCGCGAACTTCATCAGAATATTGACGACGCCGAATACCGCGTGGGTCAAGGCATCCACCAGGTCAATCAACGGCTTCGAGCGCGGTCCGACGGTGGCGAGAGCGAAGCCAAACAAGATTGCGATGAGGACCACCTGCAAGATATCCCCTTTGGCGAAAGCGTCGAATACGGTGGTTGGAATGATGTGCATGAGGAAATCGGTCACCGTCTGGGCTTTGGCCTGGCCGGCGTAATCCGCGACCGACTTGGCATCCAGGGTAGCGACGTTGACGTTGAAACCGCTGCCTGGATGCACGACGTTGCCCACCAACAGACCGATCAGCAAAGCCAGCGTGGAAACAACCTCGAAGTACAGCAGCGCCATGCCGCCGACGCGGCCCACCTTCTTTAAGTTCCCCATGCCGGCGATCCCGGTGACGACAGTGCAGAAAATGATCAGAGTGATGATCATCGTTATGAGCCGGATGAAGGCGTCCCCCAGTGGCTTCATGGCGACCGCCCGCTCTGGTCGCCAGTAACCCACCGCCACGGCGGCGATCATGGCCAGCAACACCTGCACCCAGAGGACACGGTAGAAAGGGAGCTTAGGCGAGCTTTGCTTCGTACCGGCCCCGCCTGTGTGCTTTTCCTGAATTGCCGCCATGGTTGGATCCTTAATTTGTCAGAGTTGCCCAGAGCTTTGTTAAACGGAGGGTTGCCTCGCTTGACGTGCGGGCAATTCAGCCAGAGAGCGCCCGGGGCTGGCTGAGTCTGCTCTTCCCGAAGCGCCGATCCTCCAGACGTCACATCCAGACGTCACATCGGGCTGAGAACCTAATGACCATCCTTTGCTGGCTCGGGCTCAAGCGTATGTACCAGCCAGGGGATAATCACTTGTTTGAATATGACGGGATCAGGCCATACCTTCACTTGCCGCCCGAGGTGGCCACCCTGAGGATTGATCCAGGCTGTCTTAGGAACGTCCCCTTTATTGAGAAGCAGGTAAATGTCTGAGATCGGGACTTGCGTGTCGAGCACCCCGGCCAAGACGAGCATGGGTGCCATCGGTTTTCCCAGTAGTCCTTGTTTGACGAGCGACATCCTCGGCAGAACCTCCGCCATTTCGTCCACCGTTTTCACGTTGTCGAAAATCGCCATCAGCGCCGGGACCTGATCGAAAAGATATTCGCGGTTGCCGATTAAGGAATTCATTAGAAAATCTTTTTGAAAGAACGAATCGGTGGGCGGTGACTGGGCGCTCGCCCCCCGCAAGCGCGCACGCTCTACGATTGCCATCTTTGTTGCCCAATACGCACCCCAACTCACGCCATGCATGGCGACTCGGTTCTTATCGATCTCCGGCCTGGTGGCAATATAGTCGAGCACGCGCGAGAGCATGCGCTCCGCATTTTCACTGACCTTAATTGGAGACTGCCCCGTCCCCGGGCCATCCACTGCCAGAAATCCGATGCCGAAGGGCAGGATCGCGCTGAAGCTCTCCGACAAATCTTCCTTACGGCTGTCCAGTCCATTTACAGCCAGCACTAGCGGCACTGGCCCATTCGCATTCTTCGGCAAGCGCAAATAGCCGACGATTTCTTTTCCCTCGAAGGGAATTTTTACGATTTCGAGTGGTGGATCCCAAAAGCGCGCATGGGCCCGGAAAGCCTCGATTGCTTTTTCGTATGAGCGCTGTTTACCTGGAGATGCGGGGATGGGCCAGCGCCCGAAAGAATAGAGTCGCCAGGCGCGAATGTAGTCGGTGTTCGCTTTGCCCGGGTCGGTTTTCTCCAGTGATTTAGCTTCATTCATGTAGCGATCGGCCACACCCATAAATGCCGCTGCCCACTCGTCTTTATCGCGAGTATGAATGGAGTTGAAAGCTTCCTTCACATCGGCTGGATCGAGTCCGATGAGCGGATACATTCCGTTCTCGGCGCGATGAATGGCTTCAGACTTTATCTCGTCAAGAGTCCGCTCGGCGCGCTGTTGCGCGAAACAAGAAAGGCTCAGCGTGAGGGTTAGAGCCAGAGTCGTTGCCAGGGACACGACAAATAATGTGGGCGATCCCGCGGATCGATGGCGAAGTCCTAACGATGTTGGCACAACCTGATTCCTTTCCAGTTGCAAGAAGATGGGGCCGGAGGAGAGCCGACCCCGATTTAGGAAACCAGCGCGAGTTAAGTAGCCCCCGGGAGTCTCACCCAGAGGCCCTCCCAGAACTGTACGTGAGCCTCTCGACTCATACAGCTCCTATGGTGGAAACCGCCCAACGCTGTTGCTCCCACAGCGCAAGCAGGTCAGGCTGGCGGTTGACGACCCGAAGCAGCCATGCCACGCACGCGTGCGATGATGAAACAGCGTCTTGTATTTGCGACAGGCCCAGCGAACCAGCGATTGGCCGACATGCCTCTCGATGGACCGGAGCTCCGAGGGATTGAAACGACCGTAGTAATTGAACCACCCGCGAAGCTTCGGGTTGATCTCCTGCGCGAGTTCTGCGATGGACTGCGCCGTACGCAGGTGCAGTTTCCAGCTGCGGATCTCGTCACGGATTTTCTCAGCCGCGTCGTTCGAGATGGCCGGACTGAAGCTGCAGAACAATCCTCCTCGACGAGTGGTTGCTTTCCGAGGCCGGAACGTAAAGCCCAGAAAGTCGAACTTCTCATGCGGGTGGCTTTCCTGCCGATTCGAGTCCTTGCCGTAGACGAGCTTTGTCTTCTCCGAGTGCAACTCTAGGCCACAGTCGCGAAGCCGGTTTTCGACTCCTGCACGTACTAGGTTCGCTTCCCACCTGCTCCTGCAGTGGACGATGATATCGTCCGCATACCTCTCGAACGGGAGATGCTTCCACTTCTTCAGCATCCACAGATCGAACGTGTAATGCAGAAACTCTGATTGCCCTCTTGATCCTGCGCCGGCGCTTTCAGCCAGCGCTCGATGAGGACGATCCATTTATCTGGCGCGTGTTTCCTAACTGCCTTCATCATTAGGTCATGGTCGATGTTGTCGAAGAAACCCTTGATGTCTAGGTCGCAGACCCAGTCAAAGGACCAGCATCGTTGCCGGGCCCAACCCACTGCATCCAGCGCCGACTTCCCCGGCCGATAGCCGAAGGAGTTGGGATGGAACAATGGATCCATCCGTGGTTCTAATCGATTCTGCACGACCATTTGCGCGACCCGATCTGCAACAGTTGGGATACCCAATGCTCTCTCTCCACCTTTTGCTTTCGGGATCATTACCGTTCGCACCGGTGGCGGAAAATAGCTGCCCGATGACATTCGATTCCAGACCTTATAAAGGTTCCGTTTGAGGTTCCTCTCGAAGTCTTCGATCGTTTGATCGTCGATGCCTGCTGCCCCCTTGTTGCTCTTCACCTTGCAGTAGGCTTCCAGGACTTCTATTCGCGTAATACAGAACGGTTTTGCCTTATCCTTCAGGCTCCTCCCATCGCTGGTTGGCCTGTCTGACTTGGCCCCACTACACGCACCCCCTTTGCTCGGTCCGCTTTCGCGGACTTCATCGCTCATACGGGGTGCTCCGTCCCTTGGTGTCGCATCCGTACTCTCGCCCTTGTGGTTCAATCCACTTGCGGCTTCTCCGTTTGCATCGACACCGAAGGTTCCCACGTTCCATGTAATCGCCTCGCCCAGGATCAGGCCACCTATATGCCGGATACCGCTCCGCCCGTAAACAGGTTCCGTCGGAGCTTATCCCGCAGTCTTCTGACAAACCGCGGTTTCGATATCGTCTCGCTCTTTTCGACATGAGAAGCGGTGGTTCACGATCGTTCCTCTTCCTGGGAGTTACCTGACCCGATATACTTCCGGGCCTTTTAGCCTTCCTGCTCACTACCACAGCTTTTGGCTGCAGCAGCGGATGGTGGTTTGGAGCCTTCTCCTGTAAGACGACTCCGAGGGACCTTCCCTCATCGACTACATAGTTATCGCAAAACGAGCCGTCTGTCGCCGGCTCGTTTGCTCGTGGCGCACTCAGAAAATGAGCTTCAGGCCCAGTTGAACCGCGCGGCTGCCGCCGGAGCCGATGACGGGGTTGGCAGCGGCGACGTCCGGAGTGGCACAGCCACAACCGAAACCACCGGCGGAAGGATCATTCAGACCGAATCCGTTCTGGCCGCCATACGGATTGGCGAAGTTGGGATGGTTGAAGATGTTGAAGAATTCAGCCCGGAACTGGGCACGGAAGCGCTCGCCGAAATGCCAGTTCTTCGCCAAAGAGAAGTCCACATTGCGGAATCCGGAGTCGGGGAAGGTGTTACGGCCCACGTTGCCGAACGCTCCCAGGGCTGGAGGAATCATGACAGAGCTGCCCTGGGCATAACAGCCAAACAGATTGAGAGCAGCGGTGGCCGCGCCAGCAGTTCCTCCGTCAAGTGATAGCGCCTTTGCGGCACATGCCGCATTGCTTGCACCCGCGAATTGCGGGATCCCCTTCGGCCCCGACTTGAAGTCGTCTGGGTTCCCAAAGAAATTCCATCGGATCGGGCTGTTCGCGGGTGGGCTGACGGGCAACGGACCAACACCGGCAGCATCTGTTCCCTCATCGATCGGTCCCCAGTATTGCGGACTTTGCAGTGTGATGATGGAGTTGATCTCCCAGCCCTCCAATGACTGCCCGTAGCCCTTCTTGCCGGGTATGGCATAGGTGAGCGAAAGGGTGAAGCGATGACGAACATCGAAGTCGCTGTTCCCGTATTCGGCGCTCGGGTTATGAGCGTCCTGGGGAAGCCCTGATCCGTAACCGAAGTCCCAGTTTGCACCTACGTCATCGAGAGAATGCGACCAGGTGTAACCAGCTACCATGCTCAAGCCATGAAAATTTCTGGCGTTCAGTGTCGCTTGCAGGCCGTTGTAATTAGACCGATAAACGTTGCCCATCTGAAAGATGTTCGCAAGGTACGGGAACTTGCCGGCGAAGGGCTGTGCCGCCTGTTCGGCTCCGCCATCGGAGGCGCAATTGTCGTAGCCAGTGCTAGCGCTGGCCAGGCAATTGGTTAGCGAACCACCCGGCCCGGTTGTCCAGCCCGAACCCACTGGCGGCTGGTTGATGTCGCGAATGCCGGTTAGATTCACACCGCGATTGCCGACATAAGCTATCTCCATCGTCAGGTTTGGGGTCAGCGCGTGTTGCATGCTAAGGGTCCAGTTCCAAACGTATGGAGTGGTCAGATTACGGTCCACGCTCATGATCGGGCAGGGACTATTGAAGCAGTTAATCGGTTGCGTGAGGTCGCCGTAAATCGGGCCGTTATCCCAGGGAAAGTTAGGAAAGACGGTCACGTTACCGGTCGTGATGGTCCCTCCGGAAGTCCCTCCAGCACCGTCGATGATCGCTCCAGTAGGCACACTCGGAAGGCCGAAGCTGTTATTAAAAGCAATAAACGACTGCCAGTTTACCGTTTCATAAACCAGCCCGCCGCCGCCACGGATCACGGTTGACCCGGTGCCATTGGTATCCCAGGCAAACCCGAAACGAGGCGCAAAATTCTTGTGGTCGGGATTGTAGACAGAGCCGATCTGCTTTCCTACTTGCACCATCCCCAGATTGGGATCGAAGTTCCCGATCTGGTCATGAGTTTCCCTCACGACCGAGTTGAACTCATAGCGCAGCCCAAAGTTGAGGGTCAAGTTTCTGCTAACGCGCCAGTCGTCCTGGGCAAACAGGGCGTAGGCCCAATTGCTCAGCTGCCGGGTGGGATTTCCGACCAGCACAGAGACCTTGAAAGGCGCACCCGCGAAAAAGTCCTCCAACTGCGAAGTGTTGAGGAAATTTAGCGGGTTGCTGGGATCGGGCGTGTTCCCGCCCAGGAATGTGATGCTGCCCCGAGCATTTCCGAAGGCGCCGTTGGTTACACCGTTCCGATGAACCTCGCCCCCGAATTTGACCGAATTCTTGCCGGCGGCATATGAAACGTGGTCGATGAACTGGGTGATGGAATCGGGTCCCTGGAACTTCGGCCATTTGAAACCACCTAGGCCGGGAAAGAAATAGCCGGCAAACCCAATCCGGGGCAATCCGCCCGTGTTCGGTCCAGAAACGCCGGTGTCGAGACCGTAGGCTGAGGCTGGCGTGTTCAGATCTCCGGGCAGCGTCGGTTGGTACAGTCGGTTATATCCGAACCGCGCTTCATTGACCCAGCGAGGGTTGGGAGTCCATCCCCAGTTTCCGCCAACCACCTGGGCGCGGGTGTGAATGTTCGACCGCCACTTCGACTGCAACTCAGGAAAGTCTTCAACCGTCCCCGTGTTGTTTCCGAAGAAGTACATGCCGCTGATGCGGTTGTTTTGGTTGAGGTTGACATCTACTTTGCCCACTGCATTGTAGACATTGACATCGTTGGGGAATCCGTTCGGGATATTGATGTCTGGATTGTTGTTCGTGGGGAAGCCCGTCCCGTCGCACGTAACCGAACCGCCTGAGAGCCCGCAGCCGGCGATCTTCAAGCTGGCTGGGCTGACCGCAATTCCTCCTGCCTGGAGATCCGCCACTACATTCGGAATGCTGTTTGCGCAGTCACCAGTCGCTAGGAAAATGCAGTTGCCAGCGTCGGGCATGGGGACCATGGACGGGCTCGTGATGCCTCCAAAGGAATTTCCCACGTCATACATCTGTCTTTCATAAGCCCCGAAAAAAAAGACTTTGTCTTTGACAACCGGTCCACCGACACTACCGCCGTATTGTTCCAGCGTTCTCGGAAGCTTGGGATTGGGCGTCGTGTTGAAAAAGTTCCTCGCGTCCATCACCCCGTCGCGCCCAAATGCAAACGCAGTACCATGTATCTGGTTTGTGCCCGCTTTGAGACCCACGTTGACAACCGCCCCAGGCTTCCACCCGAATTCGGCCGGTGCGTTCTCTTCAATGTTAAATTCCTGGATCGAATCGATGGGCAGAATGGTCGCCGAATCTCCAGCGATACCAGCGCCGTTGATGATGGCTTGGCCGGAGTAGGGTTCGCTGTTGAACAGGCCCTCAACGAAATACGCGTTGTCTTCGGCGCGCAATCCGTTCGTGCTCGTGGTCGAGAATCCGCCTCCGGGATAACGAACAACGCCCGGGCGCAGTTGCAGGAGGTTCTCATAGTTGCGGCCGTTCAGCGGGAGATCGTTAATTTCCTTGTTGCTGAGTGTGCCGCCCAGCGTTGAAGAGGTAGCATTGACCAGAGGGACCTCGGCGTTGACCACCACCGTCTCCTTCACATCGCCCGGTGGAAGCGCCAGGTTAACCGTCACATCGGTCGCGACTTCGACCTGAACGCTCGGTCGTTCAACCGTCTTGAAGCCGTTGGCTTCAGCACGTACAACATAGACACTAGGAGTCAGGCTAACAAAAACGTAGGCGCCCGATTCGTCGGTGGTGACGGTTCGGCGGGTGGCCCTCTCGATGTCCGTAACCGTGACAGTGGCACCCGCAACCGCAGCGTCCGATTGGTCGTGCACCGTACCCACAATTCGGCCGGTCGTGGTTTGGGAAAAGGCCGGGACGTTAGCTGCAAGGAACAGGCAAGCGAATCCTAAGAGCGGAATGCCTTTCAGCACGGAATGCATTCACGAACCTCCAAAGAGGGCCGAACGATTGGTCTGACAGCTGTACCACCGTATCAACAGAGGTGTCAATACCCAACCTTGGTTCATTTGACGTTATTCTCAGCGCGCATCTGGAGGCGGCGGTTGCAACGGCATGGAAGCCATGATTTAGAAACAACGGACAGTCCTGCATTGCCGCGAAACGCTTCTGGCCGAGGTCGATCGCCGATGAAGTCGAAGGCAAGTTCGTGAAACGCATCCAGGATCTCAGGGTCGGCGAACCCGTCGAAGACGAAGAAGACCGTGGCGGTCGGGGCGCGCTGCTAATCCCGGGCTTACCTTATCTAGGCCTCGTGGGAGCCTTCCGAGGTCGCTGCAGTTGGTTAGAGAGTTGATATCTGAATGGCGTTTGGTATAGTGGTCGGACCACTAGCCCTTCTAAGGCATCCAATAGTGGCGTTCGTGATCTCATGGCCGATGGAACTGTGGATTCGTTGGGTACGATGCCGGTCTATCGCACAGTCCGAGTTTCGCGTCTCTACGAGCAGATCGTGAAGCAGGTGGAAGAGTCCATTCTAAAGGGTCAACTGAAACCCGGCGACCAGTTACCGGCGGAGCGGGATCTAGCCCAAAGCTTTGGCGTAAGCCGTACGGCGGTGCGGGAAGCCATGAAAACCCTGTGCGAAAAGGGTTTGGTAGAGGCCTATTCGGGGCGCGGGACATTCGTGACCAATCGAACTTCGCGCGCCATGCGGCAATCCCTCGACTTAATGATCCGAGTCAGCCAGCAGGAGGGGTCCACCCATCTGGCCGGATTACGTCAGATTCTCGAGCCGGAGATTGCCGCCTTCGCCGCTTTATCCATTGATGAACAACTGCTCGCTACCATGCGAGAAGCCGTCGCCGTGATGGACCATAGCCTCCACGATCCTGACGCCTACATAGAGGCTGACCTCGACTTCCACCTGGCTCTGGCTGAAGCCGTCGAAAACCCTTTGATTCTCTCATTGCTTGACTCGATCGTCGGCCTGCTGCGCGAGCAGCGCAGCCGGATCTTCGCGGTAGATGGCGGCCCCGAGCGGGGCCAGTTCCATCACAAGCAAATCTTGCAGGCTATCGAGCGGCACGATCGGGATGGCGCGCGCGAAGCTATGCGGATCCATCTGGAGCAGGTCCGCGAGGACTCGTCCTCTTCGTCGGAACCTGCCGCGCACTCCAAGCGGTCTTCTAGAGTACGGAGCGATTGATGGCAAAGCTGGGATTCGTAGGTCTTGGCGTAATGGGTGGCAATATGGTTAGCCGCCTGCTCGAAAAAGGCCACTCGGTCACCGGATACAACCGAACACGCTCCAAAGCTCAAGGATTGATCGCCCGCGGCATGCGGTTTGCGGAATCTCCCAGGGCGGTGGCAGAAGCCTCCGATGTCAGCTTCACGATGGTGACTAATGCTGCCGCGCTTGCGGAAGTCACCGACGGCCCCGACGGGTTGCTCGCAGGAATTTCCCCCGGCAAGTTTCACATCGACATGAGTACGGTAAGTCCGGAAGCCAGCCGCGCACTGGCAGCGAAGGTTCGCGAAAAAGGCGCCGACATGATCGACGCGCCGGTTTCTGGCAGCGTTATCACACTGCAGCAAGGAAAACTATCGGTGATGGTAGGCGGCCGCAAAGAGACCTTCGAGCGCTTGAAGCCCCTGCTTCTTGATCTTGGACCGAAGGTGACGCACGTGGGAGACAACGGTGTAGCCCTCGCCATGAAAATCGCCGTGAACCTCAGCTTGGCGGTGCAGATGTTGGCTTTCTCGGAAGGCGTCTTGCTCGCGGAAAAAAGCGGCATTGCGCGCGAAGTTGCAGTGGACGTCATGGTCCACAGCGCCGTGGCTTCGCCCATGATTCAATACCGGGGACCCTTCGTTCTTCAACAGCCGGAAGTGGCCTGGTTCGACGTTAACATGATGCAGAAAGACATGCTGCTTGCGATGGACCTCGGACGCAAACTGAACGTGCCTGTCCCTACCACCGCGGTCACCAATGAATTCCTGACAGCAGCGCGAGGCATGGGATGGGAGAAGCTGGATTTTGCCGTGGTGTTCAACGTTCTGGCGCGCATGGCAGGAATCCAGAAATGACAACGGCAGCGTAGCCCATCGCAGAACTTGCTTCGGCGATTGCCACGGGCGCATTCTACAGTTCGGACGAGCCGGTGAAGCGGATGGGTGCGGTACGATGAGCGTTCCGATCCCTTTCTCGCCCTTTGGAAGGCCCGACCGGGCCGACGGAGCAGACCGTGTTTGAGGCCGTCCGAGCTCTCTGCGGCCGATCTTAGTCCCGGCCGGTTTACTGGTCGGGCCGATCATGGTCCGGCCCGGTAGGAGATGGGGTCTCAGGAGAAACTTTATGGCTCTTCCAACTTATGGAACGATGGCGGTGGATTGGGAAAGCCGCGTGGACTTCGACCGTCTGCGCCGCGAACGCCTCGCCCGTGCCAAGGATCTTCTTGCCAAGTCGGAGATGGGAGCCCTACTTTGCTTCGACATGAACAACGTGCGGTATCTGACGGCAACGCACATCGGAAGCTGGGCCCAGGACAAGGCTAGCCGCTTTACGCTCCTTCCTCAAAACGACGAACCTATATTGTGGGACTTCGGATCGGCGGCCCGGCATCATCAACTGTATTGTCCGTGGCTAGGAGAACGCTCTCGCTCCGGGATTTCCATGCTGCGGGGCACCATGACGCCGGAGATGGGACGGGCCGAAAATGTCGCAAAGAAGATCCGCATCGAACTCGAGATGCGCGGACTGCACAAAGAGCCTGTGGGCATTGACATTATCGAACTCCCTGTCCTGTTTGCCCTGCAGAAAGAAGGGATCAACGTGATCGATGGGCAGGCGCTCATGTCCGAGGTACGTGTCATCAAGACGCGAGACGAAATCACCCTGCTGAATACTTCGGCCATGATGGTGGACGCTGCCTACGACGAACTGTATCGTGCCATGAAGCCCGGAATGAGCGAGAACCAGGCTGTTGGCTTGGTGAGCAAGGTTCTCTACGATCTCGGTTCGGAGTATGTGGAAGCAGTGAACGCAATCTCAGGAGAGCGATGCAATCCACATCCGCATGTCTTTTCTGATCGCGTGTTGCGTCCAGGCGATCCTGTGTACTACGACATCCTCCATTCGTATATGGGATACCGCACCTGCTACTACCGCTGCTTCACTATCGGTTATGCCTCGCACGCGATGAACGATGCATACAAGCGGTGTCGTGAGTATCTTGATGCGGCTATCGAGCTGGTGCGTCCCGGACGAACTACGGCGGAGATTGCTGCGGTGTGGCCCAAAGCGCAGGAGTTCGGCTTCCCGGACGAGGAGGCCGCCTTCGCTTTGCAGTATGGGCATGGTATTGGCCTGGCGATCTGGGAGAAGCCCGTGATCAGCCGCTTGGTGTCACTCGAGCACCCGACAGTAATCAAGCCGGGCATGGTATTCGCGCTCGAGACGTTCTGGCCCTCGACCGATGGCTGGAGCGCCGCGCGCATCGAGGAAGAAATCGTGGTCACCGAAACCGGTCACGAGGTCATCACGCGCTTTCCCGCCGAGGAATTACTGGTTGCAGGAAGGCACTACTTCACGGTCGAGGGGCCGCTGCCTGCTGTGCGGGAGAGTGAGTCCGCGCCGAGCCGGCGCGTGCGCGAGATGATTGAGGCCAGTTCCAAGCAAGAACGAATTGAAGTGGGCGACTAACCGCAGATCGGATTCATCCCGAATCAGACTATGGCGATCGGTGTCATGCCCGCTCTCGAAATGGCCCAGGAGTCTGACAAGGTAATCTCCTGGCGGAAGCAAGAAGGCGAGATCGTTACCAAGGGTATACCGCTCCTCGAGATCGAAGCCGATAAAGCTGTGATGGGAAATCGAATCGCCCGGCGAGAGTATTCTCACCGGATTTCGTCCGGAAGAAAATCCTCTACTGCGCCTCCGTTGCCCGCAGTGTCTGCGCAAGTATCAGCTCAGCCAGGCGCAGCCGCCGACACTCGCCTTTGCGACGTCTCAAAGAAATTTCGCAACTCGCCCGCGAGACGGCGCGCTTTCCGACAGATCCGTGGCAGTGGCCAAGATGCTTGACTGAATGAACAGATCCCGCAGAATCGTCCTTTCCCGCGCCGTAAATATCGAGAACCTGCGCGGACTGGCGCGCAAGCGAGTGCCGAGAGTAGTCTTCGATTTTATAGATGGAGCCGCCGAAGACGAATTGACTCTAGCAGCAAACCGGGCAGCGTTCGAGGCGTTCACTTTTCGGCCGAGACACGCAATCGCCATGCCCACGTGCGACTTGCGAACCTCCCTCTTGGGATCTGACATTTCTCTTCCTGTCTTGCTTGCTCCGGTGGGTTCCGCTCGCGTCATTCATCCTGAGGGAGACGTTGGCATCGCCCGAGCCGCTGGGGCGGCAGGCACCATATATATTCTTCCCACTACTGCGGGATACCCGCTGGAAGATGTCATGGCCGCTTCCTCTGGCCCGCTTTGGTATCAACTGTACCTCATAGGCGGCCGTGAAGCGGCCGAGGCGGCACTCGCTCGCGCCTCGAGGGCGGGGTTCTCTGCTCTGGTCGTAACTATTGACACGCCCGTGGCAGGCATGCGCGAGCGCGATTTTCGGAACGGACTGAAAGAGTTGGCGGGGCGCAATCTTCTGACTAAGATTCCATTCTTGCCGCAGGTGGTGGTGCGTCCTCGCTGGCTAGTGAATCTCCTTCTCGACGGCGGTGTGCCGGTGCTGCCGAACGTCATCGTTCCCGGGCAAGAGCCACTGCCTCTCCTGGACGTCGGCGCAGCCTTGGCACAGGCGGCGGTGACATGGGAGGATTTTCGCTGGATCCGGCAAATTTGGCACGGGCCCATTGTGGTCAAGGGTGTTCTCACTGGCGAAGATGCCCGGCGAGCGGTGGATCACGGGGCAGTGGCGGTGGTGGTCTCGAATCATGGTGGACGGCAACTCGACGGCGCTCCTGCGTCTTTGGACGTCCTTCCCGAAGTCGTAAACGCGGTTGGAAGCAAAGTCGAAGTGCTCATGGACGGAGGCATCCGTCGCGGTTCCGACGTTGTCAAAGCAATCTGCCTTGGAGCCCGTGCGGTCCTTATTGGACGCGCCTACGCGTATGGTCTTGCTGCCGCGGGAGCCGCCGGTGTCGCACGAGCGCTGGAAATATTGCGCGTCGATCTGGAACGAACCCTGCGGCTTCTTGGTTGCCAGTCGGTTGCGGGGCTGGACCGCTCTTATCTCAATACCCGGCGGGAATAGATGATTCGGGGCTTCCATCATTGTTCCTCCTAGTGAACTGCGACATCGACGGTTGACTCACTGAAGCGCGGCGGGATCGTTGTGATGGAATGCGGGCCGATTTCGTCAGCGGCCACAACCGGATGCTTCAAATATTTGACCTTCTCCAGATCACTCACTATGAGATCGCTCAATCGTAGGTATTTCTTCCGGGTTGCCATTCACTCGTGCGCAATCGCAAAGGGACCAAGTAAACCACATCTGGAAGTTAGCCGGGTGAGCGATGAGCTCTGACCGTGAGGGAAAGTTCCTGGTTCGCGTGGCAGGGAGAGGTGGGGAGCCAGAGGGCGGCACTTCCAACTAAGGCCAATGCGACGCAACTCTCAACGAACATGTCCTCTTGCCCGCCTGAATTCTAACTTCACCGGCGACCCATTCGTGCTTCATAGGCCTGAATTCCACCACTACGGCATCGCCCACTCGGAGGAGATTTGAGGATATTCGTTCATGGCCGCAATAAAACATCGTCGCCTGAGTGATCGTAAATGGCACTCTCGGACGGAATCGGGCACGAATACAGACGCTGGAAGGGTCAACTTGTGTCACGTATCCACTCATTCGGTTCCCCGCCGCTGCACGCGTGGCCAGCAACAAAACGATCAAAACGGTTTCGATTGAGCGACTCATGTTCAGCCTCCTTACCATCAGCATGTTCGAATCGACCGAGTGCGTGCCCCTACACCAGGCTTAATCGACGTGTTCGCCTTCCTCGAGGAAGCTCATTTCTGGCGGAGGGAGCCTGTCGGCGGGGCGAGCCCAGAACACATATAGCGTGGGCAACAAGACAATGCTGACAATCAGTTCGACGATAAGTCCGCCTACGATCACGATCGCGAAAGGCCGTTGCGAATCGGATCCAATATCGTGGGAGAGGGCGGCGGGCAAAAGACCGAGTGTGGCGACCAGCATGGTCATCATGATGGGACGCAAGCGAAGCGCTGCGCCTTCCTTGGCGGCCTCTCGTGGATTCATGCCACGCGTGCGGAGTTGGTTGATGTACTCCACCATGATCACGCCAATTTCGACGGAAACGCCGATCAAGGCTAGAAATCCGAGACCTGAAGAGACGGAAAAATGCGTCCCAGTAGCCAGAAGGCTGAGGAATCCCCCCAGGGGGGAGAGAGACACGACCGCCAGGATCAGGCCAACCCATTTCCACGAATCAAACGCGGAATAAAGAATGAACGACATCAACAGGATCGTGATTGGGACGATGACGGCCAGACGACGATTCGCCCGCTGCTGGCTTTCGTATTCGCCAGTCCAATCGAGGTGATACTGTTCCGGCAGCGACACTTTCCGTCCTACCTCTTCGATCGCCTGGCGCACAGTGCTCCCTAGATCGCGCCCGCGAACGCTATACTTGAGGGCGATGTATCGCGAATTTCCCTGGCGATAAATTGTCGAAGCACCGTCCTCCAGCTTGATCTGGCATAGCTGACCCAGCGACACGCGCTCACCCGAAGGAGCGAGAATGCGGATATTCGCTATGTCTTCCACCGTGCTGCGGAAGCGTTTCTGGTAGCGGACCGTGAGATCGTAGCGCTGTTCACCGATCAGAATCTGGCTTACGGCTTTGCCACCAACGGCGGTTTCGACGGCATCCTGCACATCGCTGACATTGATCCCAAAACGATCGGCGGCCGCTCGATCCACTACCAGATTGACGTTGGGTTGACCCCGCACCTGAAACGTTCCCAGATCGGCCACGCCCGGAATCTTGCGCATGACGTCCTGGATTTCATCAGCCTTGGCCTCCAACACCTTGAGGTCAGCGCCGAAAAGCTTGACCGCCAGTTCCCCCTTCACTCCGCTGACCGCCTCTTCGACGTTGTCGGAGATGGGTTGCGAAAAGTTCCAATCCACTCCTGGAAACTTGTTTAGGTCCTTGTCCATTGCGGCGATCAGATCGTCCTTGGTTTTAAACTCTGACCGCCACTTGGCACGAGGCAGGAGATCCACGAAGAATTCCGTGTTGTAGAACCCGCTGGCGTCACTGCCATCATCCGGCCGTCCGACCTGGCTGATGACCTGCTTGACCTCGGGAAAGCGGGCGAGCACCAGGCGAGTAGTGTTGGAGACCGCGATGCCCGTTGCCGGACCCGCGCTCGGAGCCAGAGTGCCGCGAACCCAGACCGCCCCTTCATCCAGGTGGGGCAAAAATTCGGAGCCGATGATTCCGCTGAATCCCAGAAATAGCATCAATGCCAACGCCGCCACGCCAGCAGCCAAAGGCAGTTTCAGATGCTCGAAACACCAGTCGAGCGTGCGACCGTAGCCTTCCTGAAGCCAACGCAGAGCGGGATTTTGCCATTCCTTGATTCCGTGCTTGAAAAGCATGCTGCACAATACGGGCGCGATGAGAAGAGCAAACAACAATGCGCCGAGCAGAGCGAAAGCTACGGTCCATGCCATGGGCCGAAACAAACGGCCTTCCACCCTTTGCAGGGTGAAAATCGGAAGATAGGAAACGATGATAATGACGCGGGCGAAGAACACGGGCCTCTGCACTTCGTGTGCCGCCGTGGCGATCATCTCCAGGATCGGCTTCTTGCTGCCGCCAGTTTCGGCGTGACGCAGGATGTTCTCGACCATCACTACCGAACCATCTACCACCATGCCGAAATCGAGTGCCCCCAGCGATAGCAGGTTCGCGGGGATGTGGCTGAGATCCAGGAGGATTGCAGCGAACAGAAGCGAGAACGGGATAGTGAGGGTTACGATCAGTGCGCTCCGAACGTTGCCCAAAAACAGGAACAGGATCAATGTGACCAGCAGCACGCCGTCGGTCAGATTACGCAGGACGGTATGGGTGGTGTAATGAACCAGGTCGCTGCGGTCGAGATGGGGAACCAGCTTCACTCCCGGTGGCAGAATCCCATTGTTTAATTTCGCAATCTTTTCGTGCAGTGCGTCGAGGGTCGCATCGGCTTCGGCGCCCTTGCGCAGTAGGACAATTCCCTCCACCACATCGTCATCGTTGATCACCACACCGTCCTCACGGTGGATAGTCTTGCCTAGCTCGCCCAGCCGGACTTTAGGTGCTTGTGCCACCTGCGCAAGATCACGCACTCGAATCGGAGCACCGTTCTGCATCTTCACAACCGTCGCCCCAATGTCATCCGTGGTTTGCATCAGACCCACAGCACGCACATTCAGGGCTTGCTGGCCCCGTTCGATGAATCCGCCCCCCGCATTGGTATTATTCGCGGCCAGCGCCTGCTCCACCTGGCTGAGGGAGAGTCCGTAGGAAACCAATTTGCCGGGATCGATCTGCACTTGATATTCACGAGTCGGTCCGCCGAAAGGGTTCACAGACACAATGTTGGGTACGGATTTCAGCTGATTTACCACGAACCAATCGTTTAACGTCTTCAACTCCATGACGTCGTACTTTGGGCTCGTGCTCTGAAGCGTGTAGAACATGATCTGTCCGGTGGGGCTGTAATCCGGACCCAGAGACGGGCTTACTCCGGACGGAAGTGTTACCTGCTGAAGACGATCAATTACCTCCTGGCGGGCGTTAAGGGTTGTGGTGTCATCGTCATAAATGATCGTGATCACCGACAGCCCCGCCAACGAGGTGGAACGCAGATGAGTCATGTGGGCCACGCCATTCAACTGCACTTCCAGCGGTACCGTGATCTGCTGTTCGACTTCCTCCGCGGCGTGGCCAGACCACTGGGTGATGACTTGCGTGTACGTGTCGGCCACATCGGGGTAAGCCTCGATGGGAAGATTGTGGAACGAGATCATGCCCCAGATGAAAAGCACAACCGCCAGACTCAGCACCAAAATGCGATTGCGGAGCGCGAAATCGATCAGGTAACGAATCATTTGCCTTGCCCTGCCATCGCCGCGGAAAAATCAAGAGCAGTCGCGATGATCTGATCTCCGGGCTTCAAGCCGTCCTGAACCCGCACCATTCCGCCTCCCGCCTCTCCCAGGGCGTGTACCTCGACGCGTCGGAACCGCCGATCCCCTTCCTTTCGGAATATCCAGTCTCTGTCCTGCAGGCGCAGGATGGCTGTGCCTGGAACCACCAGACGGGGCCGCGAACGGCGGGACCGGAATGTTGCTATCGCGAACATTCCTGGACGAAGCGAGCCATCGGGATTGTGCAGAACGACTCGAACCTTTGCGGAACGCGTGTTGGGATCGAGAACCCGCGAGATATCCTGTACAACGCCGCGAAAGACTTGATCCGGATACGCGTTCAATCGGATTTCGGCCGCATCGCCGATGCCCACGATTCCGAGATCGTTTTCATAGACGTCACAGAGGATCCATACCATCGACAGGTCAGCGATGGTGAAGAGGTTGGGAGTGTTGTCAAGGCTCTTGACGCCCTCGAATCCGGAAACGTTTTGCTCGACGATAGTTCCGGAAACCGGGGCGCGCAGTTCGATCAGCGGGCCTGGCTGGGCCGTGTCTCCTCCGAGAATGTGAACGCGTTGCTCCGCGGTCTGCAAGTCGATCTTGGCTTTGTCCTCGGTGTCCTGGGCCAGTTGCAGATCCTTCTCCGCCAGCGCCCCCCGTGAGGACAGCAACTGCGCTCGCTCCAGGGCCTTGCGCGACAGTATTTCGTCAGCCTGCGCCTTCTGATAGTCCGCCATTGCCGTGGCCAGGTCGGGACTGGAAATCCGCAGCAATATCTGTCCTCTGTTGACCCTGTCTCCCAGACGCGCTCGCAGATCGACCACGCGACCGGAGCCCAGTGAAGTCACACGAATCGTCCGGCTCACATCAGGAGTTACGCTGCCATTAGCCCTCAGCACATCGGGCAGATTGCGCAGTTCGACTTCCGCCAGCTTGAACAGATCGGGGTGATCCACGTCGTAGACCCCGGCTTCAAGGGTCACTTCCGTTTTTGTTGCGGCAGCCTTCGTGTCGTTGGAACAGGACATGGAGCCCGCCAGGAAAGCGGCGAGCAGCAGCGCAATACAGCGAGACAACGGTACCTTCGTCATGGAATCACCTCGCGCCCCACGGTGAAGTTGAGCTGGTTGGCGGCGCTCAAGTAGCTCGCAATCAGGTTTCGATAGCTCAGTTGCGTGTCCCGGTAGGTCTTTTGGGCATCGAGGAAATCAAGCAGCGACGAGCCCCCATGCGCGTAGGAAAATGAAATGGTCTCGCGTACATCGGTGGCTTCCTGGATGTAGTGATCGCGGTACGGTTTGAGCACCTCGACGACGCTGACCAGCGCGGCGTGGGCCGAATCGACATCGCGCAGCACTCCGGTCATCACCGACTCATGCAATCGCAATGTCCGATCCATTTCAATTTGGCTGCGTTGCTTCTCGCCCTGATTGCGATCAAAAATGCGAAGTGGAATCGCGAAATCGATTCCCAGGGTATTGAATGAACCGGTACGCTGGTACTCCAGGCCGACGGTGGGATCTGTAGATCCGTTTGCCCAAGCCAGCTTGTGGTCCACTTTCGCCTTTTGCACGATGGTGTTTGCGGATTGAAGATCGGGGCGGATCGAAAGCGCCACCTGGCGTACCTCAGCCAGATAGGGCAGGCTGTCGTGAAAGTCGAATTCGCCGGCCACATCGAACTGGTCTACGGGAGACTTCTCATTCATGAGAGCGAGCAGATCGAGTTTGGCCTGCCGCAGACTGACCAACGCGTTCTGGTAGTCACTCTCAAACTGGACCCGTTGCAATTCGACTCGCTCAAAATCGATGTTGGAGATGTCTCCAGCTTTGAAGCGCTCGTGGTTCATCTCAATGACCTTGTCGTAGTAAGAGAGATTCTCGGTAGAGAGCTGCAGGACAGATTTTGCCGCCAGCAGCCGAACGAAGGCGTCACGCAGGTTGAACAACAGATTACGTTCGAGATCCTGGGTATCGGATTGAGTGGACTGCGCGGCAAGCTCCGCGCTCTGGTAGCGCAGGTGACGCTTGCTTTGCCGTTCGATCAACTGCGTCACGGTCGGTGTCCACTGCGCGTTGTTAGCGGATAAAACGCTGGGATTGAAGACCGTGAACTGGTCGAGTACGACGCTTAACTGCGGGTTCGGACGAAGATTGGCTGTGACCTCATCCGCCTTTGCCTCATCGACTTGCAGGCGGCCTGCGCGAAGAGTTGGATTGTTCGTTTCAAACTGTTCGCGCACCTTCTCCCACGTCCAGGGCTCTTGCGCCCAGCTTCGCAAACACAAAGGAAAGACAATTAACAGCAGACCTCTTGCAAGTTTCCTGCGCATCGAGTGCTCCGCATACCGTGCCAGATGGCTTGGAATGCCTCATAGCGCCCGCGACTTGGGCCTTCTATAGCCAATGGCAACAATAGATATTCAGCTGTTGAAAAGACTGAACCCACCGCAGATCAGGAAACAAAACGATCGCGGTTAGCTGAGAGCAGGGGCAGGAGGCGCACGACAGGCATCTTTGCTAAGCTGCGCGGTTTGAGGAACAGGAACAAGTTCCGCTGAAACCTGGCCCCAGATTTTACTGTGTGGAGAAAACAAGAAGTGACAGTCAACTGGCGCTGGCAGAGAATCGAAAACACCCGAAGAGTTCGAAGACGCGAGGGCCGCCGCTTTGATCTTTTTTGACGGATTGGATTCTTCCATTTCCGGTCGAATGGGATGCAAGTCGTCCGTCACCGAAACGACCGGAAACAATAGAATCAGAACGCAGGAAAGAACCACTAATTGAGGGAGCCGATTACAGCGTTCCTGGCTCCGGGCACGCCACCACAACCCCACAGCGAGCAGGGCAAACGTGAGCCAGCAGAGATTAAGTACTAATTCCATCTCGCACTTGATGCTTCAGCGATGCGTGCGACCTACGCCTAGTCTGGCAAGATCCGAGGCTGAAGTCAATGTGGCAACCCGGATTTTGCCGTCTATCAGTGTCAGCGGTTCTGCCATATTGTTGGAGGAGTAATTGGGAATCCGGAAGGCATCCGCTTCCACGGCGGAACTGGTCCTTTGAAGTCGGCTTCTCGCCAGCAGTCAGTTGATCGGGTCTGCCCACCACCATCCAAAAGCTGGGTTGAGGAGGAGAAGTCAGTCTTCTGCAGTGACAGGGCAACAATGAGATGTAACTGATTGATATCAAACGGTGTCGGCGGACGTCGTTTGGTACAGAATGATACCGGACAGCTTCTGGTAACGTCCCCTTGACGTCCCCAGAATTGAAGTGCCCGAGTTCCAACAGGACAAGGGCGTTTATCGTTACTAGGTGGTGAGATTTCCTTCAAGCCAACTTCTGGAGAACGTCGTTAACGGTTCGTACCGGCGGGCATAACGTCCCGTGTGCTCATTACTCGTCAAGGATCTCGGGCCGTGCGCGAAGGGTCGCGCAACGGACACACCGCGATTGGTTTGGCACCGAGAAGTTCCCGTTTCCAAGAGCCGGAGGGCGTCGCGAGTAAGTTCGCCCGCTCGGCGAGGCTGCGCATAACCACACGGTGACTACGTCTCAAGCAGCGTGCCGAGTACCTCGGGCCAGCGAGTTTCGGAGTCGCTGTCTCGCTGGAGTCCGCGTTGCAACACATTCTGGATCCGCTGCTGCGCTTCAGGCCAAGTCAGCGCGGTCTCAAAAGAAGTGATGGCGGCGAGGAGTCGGTCGGCGGACGGCAACGAGACATGGTTGACGAGATTCTTCGCGGCGGCGATGGCACGCCGGTCGAAGGAGGCGATCCGGCGCGCGAGCGCGTCGACGAAGGCGTCCAGTTCGGCGTCTGGAAGTGCCCGGTTGACGTATCCGTATCGCTCCGCGGTGTCGCCGTCGAAATCGTTTGCTCCGAGAACGATTTCGAGCGCCCGGCCCGGCCGACCAGATGTGGAAGCCGTTCCGTACCGCCGCCGCCGGGATGCAATCCTACCCCGACTTCGGGTTGGCCGAGTCGCGTGTTTTCGCGCGACGCGAAGCGCATGTCGCAGGCGAGGACGAACTCGCTGCTCACGCCCCGGACACAGCCTCGGATCTTCGCGATGCTGACCACCGGAGACTTGGTGAGACGCACGAACGTATCCATCAGGATCGGGAGACCCGAAGCCCCGACAGCGGTCATGATGTTGCCTAGCTGTCCGGTCAAATCAAAGTGGGAAGGGTAAAACTTGGGGTTCGCGCTTTCGAATACGACGACCCGCAGGCTCGGGCTGGCGTCCATTCGCGCGAGCAAATCCTGTAGGGCTCCGAATATGCTGGCGTCTACAATGTTGAAAGGCGGGTAATCGAACACAACCCTCCAGTACGCAGGCGTTTCCTCGATCACTCGCACGTGCGCCGCTAATTCAGTCATGGGAAAAACACCTTTGTCTGATTTGTTTAGCCGAACTGGACCGTTCATCAACTGACACCAAATCATCGCGCCGCATCGCAACCCAACTGAACGGTTACCGAGGACTGCTGAAGCGCCGCGGGCCGACGACACGATTCTCGACCCGCTTTACGCTGCTGCCTTGGCTTCTTGAACTGCTTTTGCGGCGGCACGAATGATATTGATCACCAAGTCAGGGTGGGAGAGCATGGGGACGTGGCTACTGGCGACCTCATGCGTGGTGGCGCCCATTCGCTTCGCAACGAACCGTTCCATGTCGGGGTGGACGGTGCGGTCGTTCTTGGCAACGATGTACCAGCTTGGCTTCGATCTCCAGGCAGTTCCTCCGACTTTCGCGTTGAACAGGTCGGCAGCCGGTCCGAAGTGGGTCGCCCAAACCAGCTTCTTTTCCTGCTCGGACAAATCGCGCGATGCTGGGTTTTGTTGGCGTCGATTTCATTTTGCTCTCCTTTGGTTTCACCCCATTTCGTTTTCGATAGAGCTGGACAACAGCACATTTCGTGGGTTAACTCTAGGCTCTTTGGCGCGTGGTCTTTTGCAGGATTTTGCTGCTTTTGTTGTTTTTTGCCCAAAAATAAGTCGGCGGGTCGGCCCAGCGAACCTGACTATTTGAAAGATTGGAAAATGCGCATTATGCTTCGGAATGTCTTGTCGTGTAATGCCGTCGCCATCTTCTGGGACTTACACCGACGAGTTGTTGGAAAGTGCGCGTGAACGCAGCCTGGTCGCTGAATCCGGATTGAACCGCGATCTCGAGCAACGAGATGGTGGTCTGAACCATCAGTTCCTTGGCGTGCTCGATGCGATGTTGAATCAACCAGGTGAGTGGAGATGCCGAAAGATGTTTTGAATGAGCGGGCAAAGTGGCTGACGGAGAGTCCACATTCGCGTGCAACATCAGAGAGCCGGATGCGGCCATGCATGTTCTCAAGAAGAAGTTCCGACGCTCGGCGCTTCTGGCATGGCGCCAAGCCTCCCTTTGAGTGCCGAGCTGTTCTCTGGTGTACACCATACTGCTGGATGAGATGTGCTCCGAGGATGAGACTGAATTGATCGAGGGCAAGCACAGAGGGAGCATCGTTCCGCCCAAGGAACGGAAGAATGCTCTTGGTGATTTGGGCCACAACTAGATCATCTTCGAGCACTACCAGGCGATAGTCATTTACACGGCCAAACCCGAGACCCTCGGCGATGTCATCTAGCCCCTGACGAGGAACAGAATAGTGAACATAATCGAACGGACAGCCTGCCCAGCACTTTGGCTGTGAATCGAAATCGATGACATTGGAGCGAGACGGGTGAACGACGGACGTAGGAATGAGCTTGTCTGATGCCCACACCTGGTAGCTTGATGATGGCAGAGACTTAAGGGAGATCGAGACTAGGAGAGCCGGGACAGGCGATAACTTTGTGATTCGGTCAGGAAGCCCAGCCGACGACTGTAGCCGAACGATCGTAAAAGTTCCCGGAGTACAAAATGCCGATGGAACGGGGGACTTCCCGTCCAATTGAATGAACGTCGTGAACGGAGCTTCAGGTGAGGTTTGTGGAGTCTTACCTGCCTTCGGCGACGCGCTCTTATCCAATTGCGACCTCCGTTGCGACGACCTGCTCTACATAGGATTACAGGTTTCTCTCGGGATTGCATCCGCACAAGGCGACCGCGGCCAAAGTTTAGAGCGAGGTCTCAATGCACGACGATGTGACCAAAAAAAGGTGCTCTTGGGTCGGCGACAATCCGCTTATGCTCGAATATCACGATCGCGAATGGGGTGTCCCGGTCCACGATGACCGCAAGCACTTTGAATTTCTCGTGCTTGAAGCTGCGCAGGCCGGGTTGAGCTGGACGATTGTACTGAAGAAGCGGGAAGGTTATCGGCGCGCTTTCGATGGGTTTGAACCCGAGAAAGTCGCGCGATATTCGGCTCGACGAATCGAGAAGCTCGCATTAAATTCTGAGATCATTCGCAACCGTATGAAGATTGAGGCCGCCGTGCGCAATGCACGCGCGTTTCTCAAAATCCAGGAAGAGTTCGGAAGCTTCGACTCCTATTGCTGGCGTTTCGTTGACGGACAGCCAAAGCTTAACCGGTGGAAGATCATGCGACAGATCCCTGCAACTTCTGTCGAATCCGATGCGTTCAGCAAGGACCTTAAGCGTCGTGGATTCAGTTTCGTTGGTTCGACGGCCATGTATGCCCACATGCAGGCCGTTGGGATGGTAAACGATCATCTCGTCGATTGTTTCCGTTATCCGGAGATCCGGCAGAATCGGAAGACTTGATCTTCCATGAGAAAAAGAGTGTCGAGGAGCCATATTGAAAAGAGATAAGTTCGTGATCTCCTAGCGCAACCAGAGTGATATCTCCCTTAGCACACGGGTTCCCGACGGATTGTCGGCCAACCGTTCGATAACAGGATTACGGAAGGATTGCCCGTAATCCGCCCAGCCTCGTGCATTGCAAGCACCTAATTTGGAGCACCGGATAGCCAGAATCCCCCAAACCCGCCTCGACTGTTAAGGTTAGAGAACGCTAATGTGGCGAGCACAAAAGTCATAAAATCAGGCAAGGTCGGGTGGCTCGCGGCCTACGATCTGAAACGGAGAACACGATGTCCAACAGCATATCGACCTTGCTGCTTCGTAATCTGAGCGACGTATTTGGCGAAAATGACCCCGTGCGTCGTCGCGCTACAATCGATGAGATCTTTCACCAAGACGCAGTATTCTATGACCCCAAAGGCGGTATATTTCGTGGCCGTGACGAGATTGATCGTATTGCTGATGTGATAAAAGCAACACACCCAGATTTCGAATATCAGCCCCTCTTCCCTCCCGAGGAACTAGGTGATGCCGGACGAGTTCGATGGGTATCTGGCGCTCCCGGCAAACCACCAGCTTACGCGGGAACCGATTTTATCGTCGCCCGGAACGGTCGCATTGCTTCGCTCTATCTCTTTTTCGACGATCTTCCTTAAAGCACCGTCCTCCAAGAGTTTTTTTGAGATCCATGCTCACCCGCTGGATCACCCCGCAGGGGGATGAGGCGACTCGACCATGGCTCGGATATCTCGGTTTTCGAAAACCAAGCTTTGGCGCTCCTGCGCTTGTCGAAGCACAACATCCACCATTGCCCAGGCCAACTCGTCAGCCCGAATTACCTGGTTCGGAAATAGCAGTCGAAACACGGGATAGACCGCGCGTAACAGCCGGTAACTGAAGTTCGGTTCCTTTCGCGGCTGCACAGGGTAGATATACGCGGGCCGGAAAAGGTAAACGCGCGGGAAACCGGCCGCGAGTAATGCCTTCTCGGCCATTCCCTTGTAGCGTGCGAAGGCAAGGCGGCTCCGTCCCGTCGGGTCGGCACCATTCCCGCTCAAAAATGAGAACGCGGCATTCGGACTGCTGTTGTGGAGAACTCGCGCGAACTCGATCGTGTAGTCGGCGGTTATGGCGCGGAGTTCTGCGTCTGACACGGACCCGGTGTACGTCCCCAGGCAATAGACAGCCGCGTCCTGGCCCAAGAGTGCATCTGCGAGTGTGGAACAGTCCGCGAAGTTTTGATGCAGAACCTCTTTCAACTTGGGGTGCGAGATGCCGAGCGTCTTGCGCCCAATCGAAGTCACGCTTTTGACGGCGGAGTTATCGAGCGCGTAGCGAAGGGCGTCTCTGCCGACCATTCCAGTCGCGCCCACTATGACGAGACGCTTTTGGCCGACAGTGGGAACGCTCATCGACGTGCCCGAAGCCACCTTGTTAGTCGCTGTCATGACAGAATTCGCTCCTCGATCCAGTCCGCGTACAGCAGGCGCTCCGCAAACAACCATGCGCCGCCCACCTTCACGAATGTGTCGTAATAGCGGAGCGCCGCGATCATGAGGCTTCTCTTTCCACCGTCGACGGTGAGGTGATGTGCCAGGCAGTACGCTTCGCCGGTGCCTTTGTCGGGTGTCAGGCTGAGAATCGTGCTCTGGCCGAGGAAGTGCATCGTGGCGGCATACTTGTTCAGATCTGCGAAGACTGGAGCCAAAGCCTCGCGGGAGTTCAGTTCCTGTGAAGGCTTCGGATCTTTAGCGTTCATGTACACCACGAAGTGAGTGTCTGCAGTAAAGAGTGACATCTGACCGTCCCCATCGCGACGATCGGCGCAATGCGCGTAGGCCTCAATGAGCTCACGGATCGCGAGACGGTCCGCGGCTTCGCTAGGAGAGATTGTGAGGTGCTGGCTCATGAGAGTGCCTCCTTAAGACTCAAGTATGGCGCGGGTTTCGAGAAACGCCTCGATCCCGTATTTGCCATATTCGCGGCCGAAGCCGGAGTATTTGAATCCGCCCCAGGGTGCCTGCGGATCATCCGTCATGGCGTTGATCACGACCCGCCCAGCCCGAATTTGTGAGGCCACACGACGCGCCCGCTGGAGGTCGGCCCCGAGGACGGAGGAGTGAAGACCATATTTAGAGTCGTTGGCAATCCGGATTGCCTCATCCTCGGAGTCATAAGCGCTATAGCGCGAGCGCGCGCTTCCCGAACTTCGCGGGCCGAACAGTTCAGAAGTAGTGCACACTCGCGGTCTCGATAGTGCTCCAGCACCCACAGCACAAAAATGAACCTCTCGAAATCTGCAAGACCTAAGACAGCTTCAACATCAAAATATCCGGCTGCGCCGCTCACCTGCTGCTTGTGTGAAGAAATCGTTGAAACGGAGGACGAGCTGGAATGTTTCCGTTGCGGGTTCAGGTCGCGAATTGCGTTCTCCGCAATGACGCGCTTCGCCCAAACGCGTGCCCATTTCCTGAACACGTGGTTCCATTTCGCACAATCCTGAATACCCATTACGAAGCACTTCTCTGCCTTGCGGTGATCTCCCGTAAGAAGAAACGACAGCTGATAGAGACCCTTTAGGTCCTCGTCAACAATCCTTCGAAAATCTTCGCGCGTCGCGTACCGATCTTCACCATTTCCACATGCTTGGCTGTGAGGCTGGTCAGTCATTTCCCCACCTGTCGACAGCGGCATGAACAATCTCTAGTAAGACTGCGTCGTTGAAAGGTTTAGTTAAGAACTCCGCTGCGCCCTGACGCAGGGCAAGAATCCGCATCTCGGCGTCGTCATGCGCAGTGATGAAGATGATGGGTATTCGGCATCCTTCGGCCTTGAGCTTTGCTTGCAGTTGAAGACCGGACATGCCCGGCATGCGAATGTCAGCGATCAGGCAAGCAGCATTGTGTCGGGCTTGGGAGTCCAGGAATTGTTCCCGAGAGCCGAAGCAGAGCGCGGACAACCCCACCGATTCGATCAGATCTTGTAGTGCGCTCTGAACCGAGTCATCGTCATCGATGATTGCTACCGGTCTTGAGTTATGCCGGGAATTCATTGCGCGAGGGTAGCGTCGTCACAAAGCGAATGCAATCCGGCCTTGGTCGAGAAAACTACTACTTAGGTGGTAGTCGATAAGAAAATGGAAAGCAGCGGAATAGCTGGAGAGTAAAGAACGAATTATTGAAGAGAGGCCAGTTTGAGCTTGTCGGCCATGCGCACCAGTTCAACGATCGATCCCGCCTGCATCTTTTCCATCACATGCCCTCGGTGAATTTTCACTGTGGCCTCGCTGGTTCCGAGTTCGTAGGCAATCTGCTTATTGAGTAGTCCTGAGACCACGAGAGCCATCACCTCTCGTTCCCGCGTGGTCAATGCGCGATAGCGCTCTTGCAAATTGCGGATCTCGGCCTGTTGTTCTCGCGTGGCAACATCACGTTGGAGGGCCTGCTGAATTGCATCCAGCAGATCTTGGTCCCTGAAGGGTTTTGTCAAGAATTCCACGGCACCCGACTTCAAGGCCTTCACAGACATGGGAATGTCCCCATGGGCCGTAATGAAAATAATAGGGATTTGCACTCCGGCATCGGCCAACCGGCGCTGGAAATCGAGTCCGCTCATTTGAGGCAGTCTTACGTCCAGAACTAAACAACTCGGGTCCGCGGCGCGTTTTCTGCTTAGAAACTCCTCGCCACTTGCAAAAGACTCGGCGCGCAGGCCAATTGACTCGACGAGATCTTGGATTGCCGCACGCATGCCGCGGTCATCATCGATGATGAATACGGTGCGACCGTCCGCTGCTTTCATGGGCGTGCCTCGGCTTCGACGGGAAGAGTGAAATGGAAGGTTGCGCCCGACCCCTGATTGGCGGTCGCCCACAGCTGTCCCCCGTGTGACTCCACAATCGAGCGAGTGATGGCCAGACCCATACCCGTCCCCTGCGGTTTTGTCGTATGGAACGCATCAAAAATCCGTTCGGTATTGTCGGCAGGCAATCCCACGCCAGTATCACTGATCGAAATCATTAATTGACCTACCGGATTTAGTTGCGGCTTAATTCTAAGCGCCCCGCCGTCGTCTTTCATGGCCTCGATTGCATTCAGCATCAGGTTCATGAACACCTGTTGCAGTTGCACCCGGTCGGCCAAGACATGAGGTACACTACCGTCCAGTTCGGAATGAATCGTCACAGAGTTTCGAATCGCTTCGGTCCTGAGCAGAACCGTCATTTCTTGAATAATGTCTTTGATGTCCACCATCTCGCGCTCAGGGGGCGTGTCCTTCTTATAGAAGGATCGCAAACGGTTGATAACATCGGCCGCACGCTTTCCGTCCTGCTCAATTCTAGTTGCTGCTGCGCGAGCCCTCTCCAGATCGGGGCGATCATGTGCAAGCCATCGCAAACACGCGTTGGCACTTGTGATCGAAGCGGCAATGGGCTGCTTGATTTCGTGCGCGAGTGCGGCGGCCAGTTCTCCCATCATGTTCACACGGTTGATGTGCGCGAGATCGGCCTCTAACTGGCGCAGCCTTTCACGCTCTTCCTCGGCACGCTTTCGTTCCGTTATATCCATCGTGATGCCGACGTATTCACCGATTTCTCCTGCGGCATTGTGGTGTCCCACGGAGCGCAGGAATCTGATGGTGCCGTCTGGGCGATAAATCCTATATTCGAGGTCGTAATCCATTCTTGCCTGGATTGCACCATAGAATTCTTCCCTCAGAGAAGGCTCGTCTTCCGGGTGAGTCGCTTTGTAAAATCGTTCGAATGGAATGTCGCGTGAGCTGGGATCGAGGCCATAGATGCGAAAGGCTTCATCCGATAAGTGAAATATCTTCCCTGTAACGAAATTGCACGCAAAACTGCCGGCGTGGGTCAGGCTCTGCGCTTCCGCGAGGTATTCTTGTTCCCGTCGCAACTCCTGAGTTAGCAGCTCCTGCTCGGTGACGTCCATCGTAGTGCCGATGAACCCTTTGAAGACTCCTTGTTCAACGACGGGCACAGCCACGGAGCGAACGTAACGCAACTGCCCGTCAGGTCGGACAATTCGCTCTATTTGGTCGAAGCCACGGTGTTCCTCTTGCATGAGTTTAATGGTTTCAGCCATGGAGGCGCGGTCTTGTGGATGTACGAGAGCCAGATACTGTTCAACCGTGGGTGCTCCGTTCTGCGGATCCAGGCCGTAGATTTTGTACAGCTCGTCAGACCAATAGTGGCCTGAATCGTTGAATGCCCAGCTGCCCATATGAGCGAGCCGCTGGCCTTCGCTAAGATAAAACTGACTTTGCTGCAAGGCTTTCTCTGTCCGCCGGCGCTCAGTTATGTCCTGCGTCGTACCGAACATTTGGTAGGGTCGTCCTGACGAGTCTTTTTTCAAATCAGCCAGACTGTGTACGACGCGCATTTCCCCGTTCGGACGAAAAAGCCGGTGTTCACAGTCAGCACGCGCCCCAGAACTAACCGCTTGTTCTGCGGTTCGAAATACCATCTCTCGATCGTCAGGGTGGATCATTTCCCGTACCTTGTTTAAGTCGATGGGGCCTTCCTGTGGTGTCAGCCCAAAGATGCGATAGGTTTCGTCTGACCAGATGAGACGATTCGTCTGGAGGTTCCACACCCAGTAGCCGACATGGGCGACGCGCTGGGCTTCTTCAAGCCTGGCTTTGCTTTCTTGCAACTCGCGCGATCCGCTGGTGAGCAGCGTCGCTATCCGGTGAACCACTTCCGTGAGGCGTTGGCCTGTGCCGACAATGACGCCTCTCATTATTTCCTCCAAGCCCGCTCATGAACTGCGTCGGTTACGAGCATTCCGCATTGTTGATACGAAACTACTGGTTTCGTTTGTACACTCGCAGTTAATGCTTGTCAAACTACAACGAAACACTTATTTTCGTAATTCGGTACAGGTAACCATGAGAACCCCCAAGAGAAAAGCCCGGTCACACCGTGCCGGGCGGCCGAGAAGCGAACAGGCGCGGTGCGACATTTTGGCGGCGGCTTATAACCTCCTGCGGGCGAAAGGATTTAAGACAGTCGGTTCGCACGAGATTGCAAAGACTGCTGGCGTTAGCAGCGCCACGTTATACAGGTGGTGGGACTCGAAGGAAGAGATCTTGTTGGATGCGTGCTTTGAACACATGCAACCAGTGCTCGCCGTTTCCGGCACTGGCTCCCCCTTAGCGCGCCTGCGGCGCTATGTGGTATATGTGGCAAAATTCCTTGCTTCCGACGACGGTGTCACCATGGCGCGTCTCGTCACCGGCATCCACGATGACAAGAAACTCCAAGGAATATTTTTGGAGAGGTATGTGATGCCAAGGCGTCAGATGCAACGCCGCTTTATCGGAGAGGCTATCGCGTCGGGCGACTTGAAGCGCGGAACAGACACGGAACTCATTATTGATGCACTCAATGGTCCTCTATTCTTTCGATGGTTGCAGGGACACGCTCGGGTAGATGAGGGCTTTGCTGAACGTATCTTTGAGAAAGTAATTTCGGCGTTTCAAACCGAATAGCGAGGCTGCACCCTCCCGCTCCAACATCTGCAGGAACACCCGAACTGCGGCAGGATACGCGGACGTCACTCGTGGCTTGTCGGAAGCTTCGTGGATGGGTCACCAGAGCCGACGCAATCCCAGTGGTGACGTCATACTACTCGCGAACTATGCGAGTTTCTCAAACATCGCGGCGGCTTGAGGGTACTTCGCGGCCCGCAACCTGGGCCCGTTCCTACCTCGCTCACGCCTGAGACCCGGCAAGTCCATTACATTCGCCCGTTTGTAGGGTTAAGAGAGGATCGGAATTTGGTTTTCTGGCTCAGGGCTGACGAGGCAAGTTGTAGGGATTCGGACTGAAGAGTTTCATTTTCAGGAACAGAAGTTTGTTCACGGATGATTCGAATCCGCGCTGAGATAGGCGAAAAGAAGCGACTTGCCGCTGGGCTTTTGGCTGCCCCCACGTGGCTCCACAGTCACGAACACTGCATCAATTTGTGCCAGCGTTTCAGGGTCATCGCACTTCAAGACCCAGCGTTTTTTCGAGGCGTTATCCTCATAGAAAACGCCGAGATTAACCGCCTTTTGTTGATCTGGCCCCTGCCTCCCCCACACCTGAAATGCGTTGACTGTTTTCGTCGCAGTGTGCCGATCCAAGTCGTAGGCATAAAAGATCAACGACTTTCCCTTCGTGTAAAAAACACGGCCGTAGGGTATCTGTGTCTGCCCGTCGCGGGCGACATCGTGCACCTCGGCAATATAGAGGTCCCTCGCTCCCATCAATTCCCGGATGTCGCGATCATGTGCGAGGAGTTCATCTTTTTGGTCGAGGGCTACGTCTCGTTCGTGCAGCAGTCGGTTGAGTTCGTTGACTTTGGCCTCCAAAGCTCTGCCGCGCGCAGCATCTTGCGTCGACTGCTCTGCGAGAAAGTCGAGTTTTTGCTGGAGGGCCTGGGAACTGGACATGGCCGCATCGAGCTTTTGCGCCAACTCACTACGTTGCTGGACCAGATCCTGTCTTGTCGTAGTGTCGGCGCGTAGACCATTCTCCAAGCGATTTTTCGCTGCTTTCAGGCCATTGATCTCGGCAAGCTGTTGAGCCGATTGCTGGCGAAGTTGGGCGATGATCTTATCGCGTGGGTCGATCTCGTCACGTGCCACTGGGCGCTCATGGCCAGCAGCGCCTAGTTGCGTTTCCAGAGACGTTGGGACCAGCGCGCTTGGCTGGTTTGAGTCGAGCTTGGCGTTATCGGTGCCACGAAGTACACCCTCCCGGTAAGCATAAAAGCTGATGGAAACAAAAAGGAGAATGCCAGCGGCATAAAGGATCCACACGTGACACCAAGCTGATTTACTGGAAAATGGGGGAAGGCGATGCGGCGTAGTGGATACTTCGTTTGCGCCTGTGGATTTCTTGGGTTGGCCTCGCTGTTCTTGTTCTAAGCGTTCGAGGAACGCGTGCTCGACTTCCTCTTCCGACCAGTCCGAACCTAGTTCCGGATCCTTCGACACTTCGTTGGCAGCGAAGGCCGGGATGGCCTGGCTAACAACCGCCTCGTACTGCTTTAGAGTTTCCCGACAAGACCCGCAAAGAGCAAGATGCTCCTGTAGCTTCTTCCGTTCCTCCTCAGTCAACTGGTCCGAGGTCGAAACGGCGCAGAGCTCTAGGAACTCGTTATGGGGTTCGGTTAGCGACAACGCCTCCGCTCCTAGCTTGGAGAACACCCTTTATCGTATTGGTCGCCTACCCGGTAACTTGCCACCAAAAATTTCCTTCCGTAGCCTCTCCAGACCTCGAAAGTAGTGGTGCTTAATATTCCCTCGGGATTGGCCAAGCTTCGCAGCAATTTCGTCAAAGGTGTAGCCCTCCGTAAAATGCAGGCCTAGAGTCTGGCGCTGGTTTTCCGATAGAGTGTCAAAGACCTTTTGAACTCCCTCGATTCCCAATATCCCCTCAAACGAGTCTTCAAAGCGCGGAGGTCCCGATCGCGGATCGGCGAGTTCGCCTGCCGCGTCATCAAGGTCGAGACGTGTGTAGAAGTAGCGACTTGTCAGGTAGCGGCGACGGGAGATAGCCCGACGATACGCCATTTGGAGAATCCAAAACCGTACAGAGCCTTTGGAGGTATCAAATGTCTTGCAAAGGCGGTAAATCAGAAGGAATACCTCTTGGACCAAGTCATCTGCTTCGGAAGTATCCCGCAAGACTCCGTACGCCACTGCCCGTACCACCCTGGCGTGCCGACGAAATAGACAGGCCATGGCCTCTCTGTTGCTCTCGCAGATCTGAGCCATCAGAACTCCATCTGATACCTGAGCATCTGCGACAACCGCCGCGTTGGCCTTTTGCGCTGTCTGTTTTGGTATTCCAAACGCAGGCGCGCGGGTTGTAATCGGGGAGCTCACTACGCGTTGTCTGGTACAGCTCGATCAGGCTGCGAGATGCAATATTACACACTATAGGTGGGTCGCACAATTGTGGTCAACAGAAGAATGTTGGCAGCATGGCCAGAAGGGTACAGCGCCATCGCCGGACTCGAACCCCGCAGATCGCTTTCGGAGTCGTCCTCCGTCAACTTCGGGAACAGTCTGAGCATTCTCAGGATTTGTTCGCCCATAAGACTGGATACCATCGGAACTATATAGGCCAGCTAGAGAGAGGCGAAAAGAGTCCTTCGTTGAGCGCGGTATTCAATTTATCCCAGTTCTTCGCGCTTCGCCCTTCACAACTTCTCGCGCTCGTAGAGAGACAACTGGACTCATGAGTTCAAACCCTCGGGCCACCTGGCGCTTTGAGATCGGTTCGTTCTTCTCAAGAACATTGGGTTAGTCTATGCACCGCTCATTGTCGTTAGATTCTTGGGATGGTTGGCGTGGAATCTCTTAACCGCTAGAATGCCAAGCGGTGGTCCAAGCGCCATGACGACGTTCCCCGTCAGGTAGCGATCCCTTCCCTGGTGAAGACAACACCGGATTTCTCGACGATAAGGGCCGGCAACAAGATCTTTTCCGCTGAGATCTCAAGCGTTGCACTAGAGAAGAGTGCTTCTAACTTTTGTCATCGGAGACCATGTGCAGGCGACCGCTCGCAGGTTCTCCCAAGAGGTCGGCTCGTCGGCGTCATTTGTTCAACTTGAAGCTCTCCTCGAGGAACTGATCCACCTCTAAAGAAGTTGGCATCGATGGTTGGGCGCCAGGTCGTGTAACGGAGAGGGCGGCAACCGCCAACGCCCACGAAGCGCTGCTGAGCGGATCTTGCCCGTTCAGCAGTGCGACAGCGAGGGCACCGTTGAACGCATCGCCCGCTGCCGTGGTATCGACAGCGTGCACACTGTAGGCCGGCAATAGCTGTCGGGTTCCGTCTAGTAGCGCGACGTAACAGCCCCGCTCTCCGAGCTTGATGATGACATTTCGGCTTCCAAGCGCGAGGAGGGCGTTCGCCGCATCCTTGAGCGCCTCTTCAAATAGTTCTCCAGGTGCGCACCCTAGAAGGAAACAGGCCTCTGCCTCGTTCGGCGTCAGCCATTCGACACCCTTCAACAACGACGCCGGCAGCTGGCGTGCGGGCGCGGGATCCAGCACTAGGGGAATTCGCTCTCGAATCGCAAGGGCAACCAGGTACTCCACGGTCTCAAGCGGGATTTCCAACTGGGTGAGTAAGATGCCAGCGCCGCGGATAAGACCGATATGGATATCGAGATCTGCCGGAGAGAGATATGCATTCGCTCCAGCAACGACCGTGATCGCGTTCGCTCCCTTCGTATCGGTGGTAATCAGAGCGACGCCCGACGGTCCTGGAACGACTTCGATTCCGTCGGTATTTACCTTTGACTGTTCGAGGGTTTCTCTCAACTGCACGCCGAAGACATCGGTTCCGAGCTTTCCCAGCATGCTCACCGAGCCCCCAAGACGCGCAGCCGCTACTGCTTGATTCGCACCTTTACCACCAGGGAAAGTCTGGAAGCTCAGTCCGGCAACTGTTTCGCCAGCAATCGGAATTCGGTGAGTGGCGCCGACCAAATCAAGATTGATGCTTCCCACAACTACAATCGGCTTGGCCATAAAGATGCCCAGCTTCAGTTCTTCCCCGGCACCGTCACCTCGGAAATACTGGAGCCACCGCGACCGCGCCCAGCCCGATGACGAAAAAGACGAACATCAATGGCACCAGCCTTCTCGCGCTAGGAGGTGCACTGGCAAATTCCTTCCAGATAAAAACTCCCCAGATGGCGGAAACCATCGTTGCTCCCTGCCCGATCGCGTACGAAATCGCCGGACCGATGACGTGCGCGTGCGAAGCCACGAAGTTCAGGACCGCGCCTGTACACCAGATCATTCCACCAAAGATTCCCCACCAATGCCAAGCCGCGCGCCCTTTCCAATAGTCGGCCATGCTCACGGGCTGGCCTCCTGTTAACGGCCTCCGCATGAAAAAATAATTCACCGGCACCGCACACAAAGCAGTACCGATAGCAAAGAAGAACGCCACAGTATAGGGACCGAGCGCATGGTCGCCCGTGATCGCCTTCGCAACCAGGGGGTAGAAGACTCCCATTAGCACACCACATGCGAGGCTGATCTGAATTCCGCGTGTGCTCGGAGTCTTTCGTACGGTCTCGCGCCTGCGATAGGCCAGCGCGTCCAGAACAATGGCAAAGACGACCAGAAGCACTCCGCCAAACAGCAACAGGGGGCTTCCTTGTGGAGAAATGAAGTAGTTCAGCAGTACACCCACGACAAGAGCTAATCCAATTCCGATTGGGAATGCGACCGCAAGTCCGGCAATATCAATTGCGGCAACGAGCAGGAGGTTTGCTACGTTGAAGACCACTCCGCCAAGCAGGGCGAAGATGATATGAGTTGCATCCGCGCGGCCGATATTCCTGAGGAAGGAGAGTTCTCCCCCGCCCGCGCTGCCGAGCGTGAGTCCCCACAGAAGGCTTGCCGCAACGATGCCGACTACGTAATCCCAATAGAAGAGCTGAAAAGGCCAGCCTGGAGTCAGCTTCATCGTGTTGGCCCATGATCCCCAACACAGCATGCTCCCGATCATGAACAGCAGTGCGATGCCATAGGCTTCCGGTTGATACATGGCCCTCCCAGTTCGGATCAAGTGCCGGAGCGAGCAAAGTCTTCGAACTCCCTCAGATTGTTCCCATCCGCACCTTCCATCCTGTCGCTCTTTGCCTGCAGCCGTAACACGACTCGATCCGCCTCCTCGACGGTTTAGAAATCCAGGCGAAGCCCAAACTGCACCGAACGAGGTAGGTTCTGGCCGGTTGATTTACCGAAGAGGCTGCTCGACAAATCACTACCTGGCTGAGTCAGATTCACGCGGTTGAAGAGGTTGAAAACATCTGCTCTAAATTCGAGAGAAAAGCGCTCCCATTTCACCGCCTTCGCGAATTCTGTATTGACGTTAGCCAAACCCGGGCCCGTGAAGGTGTTCCTGCCCACGTTGCCCTGTTGTCCGAGTGCGGGAGTGGGGAAAGCGGACGCCGAAGCAAAACCGGTAAGGAAATTGCTCCGGTTGCCCGTGTGCACGGCGCCAGCGGCCGCTGCGTTCGGCAGATCATAACCATAGCCGTCGGCGTTGAAGTCGCCGCTCCCGGGCTGCAAACCGATCACGTTTCCGCCCGCATCCAGGATCGGATTGAAGGAGGCCGAAGTAAATACGGAGAAGGGCAAGCCACTCTGCAGCACCACGATATTGGACATGCGCCAACCGCCGAAGACCTTCTTCGCCAAGCCGCCCTTGAAAAACCCTGACGGAACCTCCACCACGCTATCGATGGTGAGGCGCTTAGACACGCTGTAGTCCGCCCGGCCGTGCTGGAACGGAATATCCAGCGGGTTGAGGACGGCCTCGCCGTTGTTCGTCCCATTGTCGTTGCTGCTCGTGTCGTCGGTGGCTTTACCGAAGGTGTAGATACCCCTCAGTTGCCAGGAATGAGTGAACCGTTTGCTCAACATAAGGGAGCCGTAATGGCCATCTGCTATTCCGACGGTGCGGCCGAAGATAATGCTGCCGAAGTTGGGATTCAACCGCGTTTGCGTTCCCTTGTTGACGATGAGGTCCCCCGGAAAACGATTTACGTCGGTCTGGACGTACAGATTCGTACTGTGGGAGCCGTTGTAGTCCGCCTCAGCCGTCAGACCGTGGCCAAGATCGCGCTGGAGGGAGACCATGAAGACATGCGTACGAGGCTGATCCAGGTTGGACACTAAACCTGATGTTTGGACCGGTAAGCCTACGATTCCGCCCGCCGCATTGGCTTGAAACGTGATTCCAGGTGGGGTCGGCCAGATATTGCCCGTGGAGTCTCCCAACGCGTAGCTGAACGGATGAGTCGGACTATCCGCATTGAAATTGGGAACCGCCCAGACCGGCGGATTGGCGCGCGCGGGGAATGACCACGATCCGTCAGCCACGTTATTAAAGAACAGGCCGTACCCGCCCCGCAACGAAGTTTTCCCGTTGCCAAAAATATCCCAGGCAAATCCGATTCGGGGGCCCCATCCCTGAGGTCGATTATTCGTTACATACGCATTCTTCCCGCCCCGGACGGACATTACCCCGCTGGTAACTTGAGAAGCAAAATCGCTACCCGAACCCACAGAGAAGAAAGGAAATGGGGTGTGTGAATTAAAGTAGGTTCCCCAGTGGCCGAAGTTGTCATACCGAAGACCCAAATTGAGCGTAAACCGGTGCGTCACCTTCCAGTCGTCCTGTACGAATGCCCCTCCATAAAGCCACCGCAGGATTTCATACAAGTTGCTGGCTAAGGCAGAGTTGGCCACTTCCAGCGCGGGACCAAACTGCGAAAAGGGCTGATCCTGGGCGAAGTCAAGAAGATTGGTAAACCCGAAAGTAGGCCGGAGCTGCGGGCTGGTAAATTGGTCGTCGTCGTGATGTCGATCGATATCAACGCCCGCGTTGATGGTGTGACTGCCATGCGTCCAGGTCAGCACATCATGCCAGCTGTAGTTCTGATGCACCCAGCCCGCTGGTCCCCACTGGTTGTATCCCGCCACACCGGTGATGTTGACATTGGGGAGACTCTGATTGCCCACCGCGCTGGGATTGAATCCGTCGGCATCGATCCAGGTGAAACCGGCGTCGTTCAAAAGTCTGGGAGAGAACACGTGCGTCCAGTCGAGTTTGCTCATAAACCCATTGTTCGGAATCTTCACTCGATAGATGGGGCGTGGATCGGCTTGCAGCTGGTTGGAGTAGGTCCGGAACCAATCGAAGAAGAAGCGATCTTTCGATTCGTTGGCATTGTAGTCGAGCCGGACATGCCACTGATATGCGTTATGGGTCAGGCTGAGTGGAAATGTCGCTGTCCCGAAAGCGGGCAGATCGGGATTGTTTTGAAATGCGGGGGATTCTGGATAGGAACCGGGCTGCGTTGCCTGAATCTGTCCCACGGTGACAATACCACTAGTGGGCGCGGAACCCGGGGGGGCCTGCTTGAAGAACGTCGACGAAAGATTATTCGGGAAATTCTGCGCGACAAATTGGGCGAACTGGGGTGTCTCGACGGTCGAGACCAGAGTTGTTGCATTGGAGGACCGCAATACGAAGAGACCGCCAAACGCGAACAGTTTGTTTTTGATAATCGGGCCGCCTAGGGTTCCGCCGAATTCGTTTCTTCGAAAGGCCGGTATTGCGCGGCACCCTGCGTCTCCCGGGGGACAGAACTCAAACTCAGTTCGAGCCGTCAACGCGTTATTCGTATGGTACTCCGACAGCGACCCGTGTAATTCGTTGGTTCCTGGTTTCGTGAAGACCTGCACGTATGCCCCGCTGTAGCGCCCCTTGGCGGCGTCAATTGTCGCTCCCGAGATACGCACGGCCTGAATAAAATCCGGCTCGGGGGAAAGGTTCACCACCCCATCGCGGGAAGCGCTCACAGCAATGCTGCCGTCGACATCGTACTGGTTGTTCTCCTGCCGCTGCCCGGCTGCATTGAGCTGGTAACCCGCTTCCTGTTCAAAACTATCGTTATTTGCTGAACCGGAACCCAGTGCTCCTCCAGACGGCAGTCCTGAACCTGTTACACCTGGCGCTAATTCGATCATGCTGGTGTAGACATTTCTTCCAAGCAACGGTGCATCACGGACAACAGACTCGGAAATTTCTCGTGACGTGTTGACTCGGTCCGACTCTACCGCCGCCAGCTCTGAAGTCACGTCTACAGAGACGGTTTGGTTGGGCAAGGTAAGGATCGGGTGAAGGCTCTTTACCTGGTTGGATTCCAGCTGCAGATCCTTCTGCACCCATGTCTTGAATCCCGGTTGCTCGACCTCAACGGTATAAATCGCCCCGGCTAGCGACGTAATGCGGAAGTCACCGTTATCCGAGGTATTCGTATATCGAGTGACGTGAGTATCTTGATTGGTGACGACGATTTTGGCCCCTGAGATCGCAGCGCCGGTCTGGTCCACCACCGTTCCTGTCAGCCCACTGGTGAATTGAGCGTGGGCGGGCGCGCTAAGAACCATGAACAAGAAAACAAGCGTGATGGTCGTCGCTACTACACGTGATGTCTTCATGGTGTCCTTCCCTTCTCCTGAGGTCCGACTCATCTCTGAGCTACTTCGAGACTGGACTTTTGCTGAACTTTAACTTTCTCGGCTTGCTGCTGGCGTTCGAACGCGTCAATTAAAGCGCGGCCTTTCGCTTGCCTTCCGGTCTTGAGATAGAGACGGCCAAGGCTGTACTCCGCCGATAGGTGATGTGGGTCCAGTCGCAGACAGGCCAGCAAGTTCTGCTCGGCGAGTCTTGGATCCTGGTCCAACTTCAGCTTCGCCAAGTGGTAGTACGAGTCGGCAAAAGAGGGATTCAATCGGATCGCTCCTCTGAATGCCTCCGCGGCTTTCGCGTCGTGGTGTAACGTTTGTTCGAGTGCGACGCCAAGGTAGTAATGCATCTGGAAATTGGAGGGAAATCTCTTGCTGGCTGAAGAAAGTGTGTTGATCGCGTCTTGTAACTCGCCCGCATGCGTCTGGATGATGCCAAGGCTTAGCAGGGCGACGCTGTTGTCTTTCTGCAGCCCACTGGCTCTCTGCACAATCTTTTCTGCCTCGCCGAGACGGCCAAGCTTTTCGAGGATGGCCCCCTTCTGCACCTGCAAGCGATAGGAACCGGGGATATGGGCCAGTCCGATGTCAGCAGCTTCCAGGGCCAGCGGATAATTTTCATAGTCCATGCAGATCGTGCTGAAATCCAGGTAATTGACCTCGCTCTTCGGTTCGAGCAATGCTGCCTGGCGCAATGATTGGATCGCCAGATTGAGATCACCAGCGCTTCTGGCGAGGTTGGCCAGCAGATTCAAGGAGTCGGCGTCCGGCCTGATACTGGTGGGTCCTTTGAGTACTTTCAGCGCCTCTTCGCGCCGGCCCAACTGGTCCAGAACAACCGCCCGCTGGTAGGAGAGCCCCGATAGTCCGGGATCTTTCTTGCCGGCTCTTTCGAATTCTGCGAGGGCTTGTGGGTATTTCCTCTGTTGGGAAAAGAGGAGACCTGCCTTGAAGTACTCAGAGGCCCCGACGCCGGACATCACGTCCAGACGCCTTAAGACAGCATCCGCCTTCTGTGCCTGCTTCAATTCAAAAAGAGAGTGGGCAAACGATAGCATAGCCTTCGGATACTGGTAGACAACGTCTCCAGATTGTCCCAGGAGCGAAGCGGACTTGCTGAAGTCCCTCTGCTCCTCGGCAATGATTCCCAGGAAAAGAAAAGCTACTGAACGGGAATCGCCAGGCTCATTAATCAGCTTCTGAAATTCCGTAGCGGCCAAATCGTATTTACCCAGGTTGAAATAACTTATCGCGAGGTTCTTGCGGGCAGGCACAAATCCCGGGTCGATTTGCAGGCTCCTGAGCAAATAATCGTCGGCTTGATCGAATTCACCCTTCAAGCTGTAGGTCGCCCCGATCACGTTCAAAAGGACGGCACTCTGGGAATCAGTGCTGAGGCCATTCTTGAAAGCTGATATCGCCTCGTCGAGGCGTCCCTCTTTGACAAGGCTCATACCCATTCGGTATGCCTGCGCAGCTCCGAACTCGGGGGAAGCCGAGGGCAATGGAGCAGGCTGCGCGCAAAGAGGAAGCGAACCCAAAAGAGCCAGAGACAGTCCAAGCCATACCGGCTTGCAGCAATGGAATAGCCCGAGGATGCGGCGTACGAAGTGAATTGAGTTCCTGGTCATGTGATTCTCGAAGGACTACAGGGCCCTCGACCCAACGGAACTGGAAATCACGATTTACAAAAATGGCGCTTCTTGGGAACCTGTCGAATCAACTTCGGGGTGCAACTTAAATCGTTTCAAAATACTTTGTCAAGCACATTTTTTGGAGGGTCCGCTTGAGAGGATTCAACCCAGCGGCCAGTCGCGGTAAGTTATTCCCGTTCTCCCAACTTCTCAAAGCTCAAATCAGATGCAATGGAGCAATGACCCGTTGACGCGGAAGGGGTTTCCAGAGCTGGAAGAAACAAGAGGAACGGGAAGGGTCAGTTCAGAGGGGCCATCTGATCGTACGTTTGTTTCCGTCCCGCTGCCGGAGCCCTCCCGCGCGGGCGCGACGCGGAGTGCCGGATCTTTAGCTCGGTAGGCAATACGATCTTCTTGATGCGCTGTTTGGAACCATCAATTCGTTCCAGCAAGAGACGCGCGGCCGTTGCCCCAAGTTGATAGCCGGATTGGTTCACTGTTGTAAGCGCCGGCGCAGTGAACTCAGTGAAGTCCAGATTGTCGAAGCCGACGACTGACAACTCTTCCGGACACGATACGTTCAACTCTCTGGCAGCCAAGAGCACCCCAAGGGCCATCAGGTCGTTACAGGCAAAGATGGCGGTGGGTCTTGGCAGCATACGTAGGAGTCGCAGTGCTGCTTGGTGTCCGCTCTGGCGGTCGAAGCGCGCTTCCTGGACATACTCCGGTTCGATCGAAATGCGCGCTTCGCCCAGTGCACGGCGAAATCCCTTCAAACGCTCCGCCGCGTTCGTCAGATGCAGGGGTCCGGTAATCACTGCGAGATTTCGGTGACCCATGCGCAGAAGATGTCGAGTGGCAGCGTACGCACCTGCTTCGTTGGCCACGACCACCACATCTCCGTCCCACCCAGTCGGACGACGATCGATGCACACGACCGGTGGTCCGGAGGAGGCTAAAGCACGCAATTGCGCTGCAATGTGGCTCTCCGCGGCAGGAATTACCAGTAGCCCCGCCGGGCGATACGAACGCAATTCGTTTAAGTAAGAAGTCTCTTTATCGGGATGGTTGTCGGTATTACACAGAATGAGCCTATACGAGCGCTTGTAAGCGACGTCTTCGACGCCGCGAACAACGGCCGGGAAAAAAGGGTTGGTCACGTCGGGGATAATCATCCCCAGCATGTTCGTTTGATTTCGTCGGAGACCGCGTGCCAGTTGGCTTGGTTGGTACCCTAGACTTCGAATCGCTTCCACGACTCGAAGACGTAGTTTCTCCCTGACTTTGGCGGTCCCATTGATGACGTGTGACACCGTGCCGATGGAAACATCAGCCCGTTCCGCAATTTGCCGCATGGTTACCGGCACACTCATATCAAGTCACCGATCCTAAGAGTAGCAGGGTTTACCGAAGGCGCGCAGGACAACGGCCACACCGAACTTGACTTTCCGTCGTGAGCGTTGTCCAAACCCGGATTTACTCCACGTCCTGGACGCATCGAAAGCCCACGCCTCCGGAGCGATCCAAGCTCGGGGCCATCATCAACAGTTTTCCATGTTCATAGAGCTTGTACGCTTGGGGGAAGTACCAGATCGAGCCCTGAGGTTGATAATAGCTGCCGCCACGGAGAATGCCTCCGGCCGTGTGCTCATCCTGGAACTCGTCCGTCCACTGCCAGACGTTGCCGACCATGTCCATTACGCCAAACGGGCTTGCGCCTTCAGGATGCGCACTGACTTCGTCAGGCCCGCGCATTGTGTGGCCCTTGTCGGGCGTGGGAACCGCCTCTGCCTTCCACGCACTCCCCCAGGGATAGGTCCTGCCATCCGTACCTTGAGCAGCGTACTGCCATTCCCATTCGTGCGGCAGACGCTTCCCGGCCCAGGCAGCATAGGCGCGAGCGTCTTCGATGGAGACCCACGTCACGGGCTTGTGGTCCCAGCCGTCGGGATACTTCCCATTCTGCCAATCACGCAAGAAATTAAAATCGTCCGGCGGACGATAGTGGGTCGCGTCAACAAATTTCTTGAATTGCGCGTTGGTCACCGGATACTTGTCAATCCAGAACGACTTGATGTGCATGGGGTGACTGTGGAAGCGTCGTGGGGTGTCCTCCCACGGGTACTGCACGTCAACTCCGTTATCGTTAAATCCTTCAATTTCGATGCCTTCAACGTGAAATTGAAACTCGCTCTCTGGGATCTTCACCATATCTGCGGGTGAGTTCGCCGGAGGCTTGACGGCCGCAATGGGCACCATCTGTTGCGGCACAACCTTCCACTCGTGGGAGTAGCTGGCCAGAGGCTTGGTGGTAAGTTCTTTCATTTTCATCATAAGCGTCTGAATCGTCGATTCCGGAGCAGTCCGCGATGCCAACAGGGCTCCATAGCCGTGGGCTTCGATGTTAAAGCTCAGCACAGTCCGGCCGGCCTGGTTCTTCACCGGAGTGAGCTCGACGCCATGATAAAGATCGAAGTAGCGCAAACCATCTTCGGGCACCAGGTCGATTTGCGGACCCTCCACGTCGTAGTCGTTGCGGTTCACAATGGTCCAGACCGTCTGCGGACCCAGCGGCCAGCGGCTGGCAAACACCCCGTACCGCAACATAGGCGCTAGCGGCTCCCACCCGGGACTGATCAAGAACGGCGCGAGCGGGCGTTCCATCGTAGCGACGCGGCGCGTGGCTTCGGCATCGCGCGGCGTGATCCCATTCCAGATTCCCCAGATGTTCTCCCAGGATTCCCAGCCGACGCCGTTGAAGAAGGCAAACTGTAGGTTATCTGTCTTGTCGCGCTTCCAGCGGTCAGAGATATTCACCATGTGGCGTGTCTCCAGCCACTTGTACTTGTCGGGCATGGGCACGAACGGATACTGATACTGTCCCCAGGTCATGACGTTCCACGCCAGTGCCTCGTCCGAGGGTCCGCCCTCCGGCTCGAAAGCGAGCGGATGACCGATCTTGTCGGCAGCGGTGGAGAAAGCAAGTGGTACTCCATCCTGGGTGTCGCCGTTGATACCGTCGGCGCCAATCTCGGCCATCAGGCTGGCGATCGCCTCGGGCCACGATACGCCCGGTTCCCTGGTGCCTTGATCCCACATCATCATCGGGAAGAGCACGCGCACGTTGCGACGATGGAAATCTGCAATCATCTGCTTTACACCGGCCACGCCTCCGGGCATGGAACGGATCATGTCATGCTGATTTCGGTTATCGATTCCCATGTTCGGATATGTGGGCCAAATCAGCACTGCGTCGATTCCGCCATAACGCTTTTCGACATCATCGAGATAGCGATCGACGGTGTACTTATGGGCTACAGGATCGTAGAAATATCGATCCTCCACCATCATCTGTGGCTGGAAAAAGCTTGACTGCGTCCACTTGAGCGCCGGTAGGTCATACCGCGAGCCGTCATACCCTATGCGAATACGGCGTTCATCACGCCAGTGTCGAATGTCGGCCAGCCAAGCATCATGCTCATTTTGGGTACAAGGCTTCGACCCTCCCTCCCAAGCTCCTGTCATGATGAGGCAGCCGGGTGTGGGAATTTGCTGACGATCGGGACGAAAGTGGGAGTCTTGGGCTGAGGCTACACTCGCCGCAGCCAATAGCATAGCAGCGACGAAAGGCGCGATTTCACGGCTCATGAGTGCGCTCCTCTTGTACAAGCGGTTTCCGGCTGGCCAATATAAAACGTTTCAAGCATTATGTCCATCCGTGCTTTGTAGGGGTGCGCTCAGTAATGCAAGCAAAACATTCCATAAATAAATGGGCATTTCTAGCGATCACTATGGTTTAGATTAAATGCGGCAGCAGCCATGCGGTCATTTCGTTTGCGATCACGATGAGGCACACCCCACCGATCTGCCGGAACTCACGGGAGTTGGAGAGCAGCAATGACAGACAAGGCACCCCTGATATCAGCGGAAAATCTACTGCGAGGCGCAATGACAACGGCGCGTACCCTGAATTTGGAGCGACTGGGAATCCTTTATGCCCGCGTGGCGCTGGGCGCGGCGTTCCTTTCGGGGATTGCGTCACGCTTCGGCCTCTATGGCAAGAACGTCGGTTACGGAAACTTCGCCAACTTCGTCCGCTATACGGCGGAGGTGAACTCGTTCATGCCAGCCTTCACCATCCCGTTTCTGGCCTGGACGGCGACTGCGGCTGAGTTTGTTCTTGGAATCGCTCTGATACTCGGCATCTGGCCGCGCTGGGTGGCTTTAGGTAGCGCCCTGCTATTGGCTCTATTCGGCCTAGCCATGGCCATTTCCTTCGGGATCAGATCGCCGCTGGATTACTCGGTGTTTTCCGCATCGGCAACAGCGGTCTTGCTGGCTTTGTGGCCGACCAGAAAATCTGGTGCTTACTCATAAATTTTGGAGCGAACCTCAAAGTGTGAGGGAGAACAAACAGCCTTGACTTTTACCCGCCGCGCTTTTGTGCGACTGTCTCTCGGTTCCGCGGCCTTCACCGCAACTCCGCGACTCCTGGCGCAAGGGGTCGCAGCGCACACCGTCAAACCCGCGGCGCGACCAGCACCTTCGGGGCGTCCCTTCAATGCTCACTTCACGGATGTGGCATCGGGTGCGGGACTGCAAGCTTCCGTTATCTATGGCGGCGTGGACAGCAAGAAATACATTCTGGAATCTACCGGTTGTGGTTGTGCTTTCATCGACTACGATAACGACGGTTGGATGGACATTTTCCTGCTATCGGGTACCCGCCTATCGGGGGACCCGCCCGAGGCCGGCAATCGCCTTTACAAGAACAATCGTGACGGCACCTTCACCGACGTCACGGAAAAAGCCGGTTTGAAGGCAACGGGCTGGGCGTCCGGTGTTTGCATCGGTGACTACAACAACGACGGATTTGAGGATATTTTCTGCACTTACTTCGGGCAAAACTGTCTTTATCGAAACAACGGAGATGGGACTTTTACCGACATGACCAAGAGTGCGGGTCTATGGAACGATCAGCCACGCTGGGGAGCGGGATGCAGTTTCCTGGACTACAACCGGGATGGCTATCTTGATTTGTTCGTTTCAAATTACGTGCGTTTCTCCTTCGAACACACACCGATGCCAGGAGAAAATCCAAATTGCAACTGGAAAGGCGTCCCCGTGGAATGTGGCCCGGTCGGATTGCCCACTGGAATACATTCGTTGTATCGAAACAATGGCGACGGTACATTTATCGACGTCAGCCAACAGGCTGGGGTCGCAAAAGCGACTAAGAGTTATGGGATGACCGTCGTCGCGGCGGATCTCGACGAAGATGGCTGGACAGATATTTTCGTCGCTTGCGATTCCACGCCTAGTCTGTTGTTTATGAACAACCATGACGGGACTTTTCGCGAGGAGGGTATCCTTCGTGGCGTCGCACTCAGTGATGACGGCATGGAGCAAGCCGGAATGGGCGTCGGGGTTGGAGACTACGCTCTGGACGGACATTTGGACCTCTTCAAAACGCACTTTGCCGACGATGCCAACGGCCTTTATCACAACGACGGCAGTGGGAATTTCGACGAAGTCACCCGCTCCTCTCTGCTCGCGGTCGAGACCCGGTACGTCTGTTGGGGCACCGGTATCGTTGACCTCGACAACGACGGCTATCCTGATATTTTCATGGTGACTGGTAATGTCTACCCAGAACTTGAGCGCAAGTTGCCGCAATACCCGGACAAGAGCCCGCGTGCGCTGTTTCGCAACCTGGGAAACGGTACGTTCGAAGAGTTGGGACCGGAAGCGGGTCCGGGAGTGACGGAAGCACACTCGAGTCGGGGTTGTGCTTTTGGGGATTTCGACAACGATGGCGACGTGGACATCTTGATTGTGAATCTGAACGAACCGCCGTCCCTCTTGCGAAACGATCTAAAGGCAAAGCAAAACTGGATCAAGGTTAAGTTGGAGGGAGTCAAATCGAACCGCAGCGCCATCGGCGCTCGTGTTCTGGTCCGCTACGGCGGCAAGGTTCAGGCCCAGGCCCTGCTTAGCCAGGCGAGCTTCTATTCCTGCAACGATCCCCGGCTGCACTACGGTCTTGGCACTTTTAATTCAGTCGATATCGAAGTGTTCTGGCCCAACGGTCTCCATGAAAAGTTCAAGGCTGTCGGAGCGAATCAATTGGTAACCCTGCGTGAAGGGGTAGGAATCGTGCCTTCTAAAGGCTGGGTGAAAGGGAAAGAATGACGATTCCCTGTTCAGACGCCAGGTAGCGTTTGCCGGAGCATCTGGGCGCCGAGGCCGGGAAAGCTTGGATGCTCCAAGGTAGAAGCGCCGTTTCAGATATTCTTAATTGCTGGCGCGCCCGACCGAACCGTGATTTCCCAATTCAGGGTTCTGGTTTGCGTGCGGTCGGTCAACACGATCTTTTCAAGGCGCAGTTCGCCTTCAATTACCTGAATACGGAGAGATCGGCTATCGAGCGTAATCGTGCCAAAGCCGGAGGCCGTTGAGAAAAAAGTCTTAAACGGAAGAACGTTTAACCGCGGGCCGAACCAGAGGTTCCTCTGCACCGCGGAGTAGCGAAAACCGGACAGGGCACCAAGCAATGCGTAGCTGGCCATCGCCCGGGCATAGTAATTGCCACATTCGTATTCATTCCAAGGATTGCGGACCCTGCCGTCGTAGCGGCTGCGCAGGGCCTTGACAATGGTCAGTCCCTCTTTCGTGAACCCTTCTGCGATAAGATGCGAGGCCACCTGGTATTCAATACCCGTCCAGACTTCATCGGAATAAACAAAAGGCAACGTGGGTTTTCCGCCCCGGGGCCAACTGCACAACACCAGGCCCGGCTCATGTCCCATGGCATAGCCGGGGCGTTGCGCATTGGCATGCTGGCTGAGGTCGGTTTTGAAATTGTGCTGGAAGATAGCTCGCAGATTGCTTCGGACACTTTCACGGGTAAGCGGAGTGTCGATTCCGTAGAACCGGGCCATCCAGTCTCCGATCACCCCGTCAGAGATGCACCCCTCTCCGTATTGGTATTTCGGGCCCTCCCGCTTCAGGAGCTTCTGCATTTCGCTGCTGTGATCATCGACCTGGGCCACCAAGGTAGCGAATGAAGTATTGCGCAGGCCTTGGTATTGCACCTTCTGCTGGTAATACTCGCCATTGAAGAGCTGTTCATCCATGAAGTGCGCAGAACGTTGGGCCAGCTCCTCGTAAAACTTGGCCTCGTCGGGTTGGCCAACCGCTCGCGCCATTTCAGCGAAGGCGGAGAGCGCACCCAGGTAGATGCTGGTGCACATGCCGTCCGGTCCCCAGAATTCTATGTCGTAAGTATTGTGATGCGGCTCAAACAGGCCTCCCCGGTGATCCGGATCCCAGGTGCGGATGCAGTAATCGAGGCTGCGCTTGGCCAAGGGATACATTTTCTTCAGCCAACCCATGTCTCCGGAAATCTGCCAGTCCCGATACACTTTCATGATTCCGCCCAGTTGGCCGTCAGAGGCAGCGTGAAAGTCGTGCTTGACGGGGCCTTCAGGAAGAGCCGAGCGGAACGTGACGTGACCGTTTTCATCCATGGAACGGCCCAATTCAAGTTCGCGCAATGTCCGCTCCGCTCTCGGGTAGAGATGAGGGCAAGCTTGCGCATAATTCCAGACATGCGTGCAGGAGCCATGGCAACATCCGGCATCGGGAAAACAGCCTTCCCAACCCCACAGGTCGCCGTTTTCCAGACGCAACACGGTCGGGGACTTCAGGATGGCCAGATTTGATGAGACCGCATCCAGCACATAGGGCGGCAAGGTAGAGGAAAACAACGCTTCCTGAAACGCCACCGTACGCGCGCGCAAAGAAGCGTATTGCTCTTCGACGTAAAGAGCTACTTCGCGGGCATCATTCCACATGGAGGCGTAATAGGGACGCCAGGGCGGAGCGGCTCCCGCACCAGAACGGCAGCCGGTGCCTTGAGCTTCGGGGACGTTAGCGGGAACTACCCCGCCAACCTGCAGGTAGCAATTGGGAAAGTGCCATGTGATAAGGACAACATGGGTTCGGGACGCGCCTGGCGTCAGTGTTTCCTCGAAAAGAATGGATCCACCATTCCGCCCACCGGTGTCAATCTCGTTGGATCCTTCATTGGTCGTGAATGCGCCGGCGGAGACTTCGCGCCAGAGTGCCGACAGCGAGTCAAATTCCCATCCTGGGCTGCGCAGCCACATCCCTTTAATACGGGGCTGACTACCTATGGCAATCAGGCAAGCACTGCCATAACCTTCGGCTGTTGGCTCTTCCACATTGTGCAGAAACACACCCCGACCAGGGATCACTCTGTTGCGGCTCTTCGATTCCTCCCCTCCACATCCGGGCGCCAAATGAGAAAGATGATAGGAAAACTCATATTCAACATTCCGTTGTGAAGCGTTTCGAAGGGTGTACTCCAGGATGGCACAGGGTATTCCCGAGTTCTTGTCATCCAGGGGAATAAAAGGATTCCAAGCGCTCAGGCTCACCAGCAACGGAATGGAAGAGTCGCTGATCTGGGCTTCTCCGAATGGATATTCCCCTCGGAATACGCATTTCTCAAAACGCGGCAGCCCTTCGAACCCTCCGCGGCGGTATCCCTGTCCCTGGAGTCCCTGGTCATAGATCTTCAGAATCGGGAATGGTCCTTCGACAAGTTTGGTAACGGGAGAAGCGCCCTTCACATGCAGAATGGCAAAACCAGCTTGGGAGGAAGCGTAGCCCTCCGGCAAGGCAGTTGTTGCGGGATGATTCCAGACGGAAAAATCTTGCAGACCGCCGTAACCATTGAGACAAATACAGCCAGCCCCGATTCCTCCCAGTGGCATCGCGATTTGGGTGGCTGTGTCGCCGGTGAAGGTACGCTGGGGTCCGCTCTTGAAGAGTTCTTCGGATGAGTAGTGGTCCTCTTCAGAGGGTGGAGCTGGAGGCGTGTTCGAAACTGAAGAGACCTGTTGGCCGCCAGCTAAAGGTACTGCCGCTCCCAAAGCAGCCGATGAGGTAGTAACCAGAAACTCTCTGCGAGTTGATTTATCCGAGGATGACATAAGGTTCCTTGGGAACTAATGGGCCGCGCCCGCTAGAGCAGAAAAACCGAGATGCTCGTCGCCCAGCGCGAGAACGGCACGCTCAGAATAATTTCGTGCCGCAGTGAAAACCGAGGTCGAGCGCGTGGTCAATGACTTCTACTGCTAATGCCCGCCCGCGAGTTAGCTCGGACCGCATCAGCGATGAAACGGGCTCGGCGGATCCGGCAAAGGTGTGGGCGGCACAGGAACTCTGGCGGCCGAAGTTTAGCACTTTTCAGGCGCGGTGTTGACGTGCGATATGGGCGGCGTCTATCGGTATCAGTCTCATAGTGCGATGCTTTTGAAATCCTATGCAGGCTGTCAAGTGTCGAGCCAATTCTTACCGGGGCGCGCTGTGCCTGAGGCCCGCCACCAGTTGCACGAGGAGGTTGCTCGGTATGGCGTCTGTCTCCTCGCCATTCGTGATCCGGTGTCATGCTTACCCTCATCGATCTTTTTGGCTTCCGCGTCCAACTGGACACCCAATTTAAAACGTTTTATATTGGCTCGCCCGCGCGGTCACGCTAGAGCGTGCAACCAGGAGGCTGATGTGACCTTCCGTTTTGCAAATCGTTTTGCCAATCGCCTCGCACTTCTCCTCATTTCTGTCACATCGCTTTGGGCTCAGGACACAGCATTTGTCCCGGGTGGCGCGACGGCATGGGATCCCGAGTGGCAACAGATCGCCGGACCTAAATGCCTGGAAATGAGAGGAGCGTGGGAAGGCGGTTCGAGCGAGTGCACGCCTGACGATCACGCCAATTGGCTTGCTGATCTCAGGCACTGGCGCACCGAACGGCTCATCCGCATCGGCTATAACGATTTCCGTTACGATTTGCCGGCCCTCAAATGGACACAATCCAGCTTCATTCAACCGCAGATGATGGTCGAGGACCGGTATTTCTACGACCCGGTCACCCACCGCTATACGGTCGATCGGTATCTCGATGACCTGGAAAAGAGATACGGCGGAATCGACGCAGTCCTCATCTGGCCTACATATCCCAACATGGGGATCGACAATCGCAACCAGCACGACATGATTCGCGCGATGCCGGGAGGGATTCCAGGCGTACGCGAGATGGTTGAGGACTTCCATCGTCGTGGAGTGCGGGTTCTTTTTCCGATGATGATGTGGGACCAGGGGACACGCGAGCCGGGAAAATCCTGGCCCGACGCAATTGCTTCCCTGATGGCAGAAATCGGGGCTGATGGGATTAACGGCGACACGCAGGACGGAGTGGCAGGCGCCTACACGGAGGCCGCGGAGCGCATCGGTCATCCACTGGCATTTCAGCCGGAAGGCGGGCCGCCTGACCAGGACATCACTGAGGACGTCTTAACCTGGGGCCAATATAAATTTCCCTTCGCTCCCCGGGTCGATCGTTACAAATGGCTCGAAACCAGGCATATGGTGAACATCTCGGATCGCTGGAATCATGACAAGACAGATGACCTGCAGTTCGCGTTTTTCAACGGAATCGGTTGGGAGAGTTGGGAAAACATCTGGGGTATCTGGAACGGGATCACACCTCGGGACAGCGAAGCTACACGGCGCGTAGCTACGATTGAACGCGGCATCGCGCCGTTCCTTGTAAGTAAGGATTGGGAACCCTTTTCCCCGATGCTTCATTTTGGAGTGTTTGCGAGCCGTTGGCCGATGGGAGAAGAAACGGTTTGGACCATAATCAATCGGAATGAGTACAACATTACGGGCCCGGAAATGGTACTGCCCGTTCAGGAGGGGATGCATTACTTTGATCTGTACCACGGACTAGAACTCACTCCCGAACGCCGGGGGGATCAGGTTGCGCTGACATTTTCAATCGGGGCCAAAGACTACGACGTGGTGCTCGCCACAAAATCGCCGCTCAAGGAAAACAGAGCGAGCCTGCTGGCGACCATGAAGAAGCTGACAGCAGCGCCGCTTTCCAGCCTGTCAGACCGGCGAACCATCCTGCCGCAACAACTGGTCGAGGTCGCTTCGACGAAACCTCCGTTGGGGACACCAGCCGGAATGGTGAAAATTCCCGAGGCTGACTTTCTCTTCAAAGTGCACGGTATCGAGATCGAAGGATTCGACGACATCGGCGTTGACGTGCAGTATCCCTGGGAGGACTCTCCTCGCCGATACCATGAGCACATTGTTCACGTGAAGTCATTCTGGATTGACAAATATCCGGTGACTAACTCTGAGTTTAAGAAGTTTCTAGATGCAACGCATTATCGTCCGGCGGATGACTTGAATTTCTTGCGCGACTGGCAGAATGGAACATACCCGGAAGGTTGGGCGGAGAAGCCGGTCACCTGGGTTTCCCTAGAGGATGCGCGCGCGTATGCGGCCTGGGCGGGAAAGCGGTTGCCGCGTGAATGGGAGTGGCAATACGCCGCCCAAGGCACCGATGGCCGGCTTTATCCCTGGGGCAATCAATGGGACGCTTCCGCGGTCCCCGCCCCGGACAAGAGCCGAACGATGCGCGGCCCAGAAGCCGTATCCGCTCATCCAAAAGGCGCAAGCCCTTTCGGGGTCATGGACTTGGTCGGCAACGTTTGGCAATGGACCGGCGAATTTCTCGACGAGCACACTCGAGGCGGAATCCTGCGCGGCGGAAGTTACTACCAACCGCAGGGATCGATCTGGTATTTCCCTCAAGCATATAAATTGACAGAGCACGGCAAACTCTTGATGATGGCGCCGAGCAAGGATCGTTCCGGAGCTTTGGGATTTCGTTGCGTGCAAGATGCGCAGTGAGAAGTGCAGGTCCGATAGCTTGACTCGGAATCGCGATCTTGTTTTGCCGCAAGGGATGATAGCGCAAACAAGTTAGCGCCTTCCGGCGATCGTTGCTGGGCCGAGATTCCTCCTGCCAAGAAACCAATTACGATGGCAGCGACTGCCTTGCGCAGACGCGTAACTTAGTGTTACCGGGTAAAGGCGAAAAAGTAGTCGGGCTTTCCATTCTCTTCCTGCTGTCGGACAGATTTATGAATTTCACGAGCACAGGCCAGACAGCGCGGTTTAGTCTTGCAGAGAGTTCGCCGATATCGAAACCGGCGTCCTCTGTGTACGGTGTGATCTGACGTGCTTTCGCGCCATGGGTGGGGTCTGCTACCCAGATATTACTGCAGCCCTTCGCGTTGAATACCCACGCCACGGCTGTGCCCGTGGGCGCGGCCAGCATGTCCGACGCAAATGGCGCCTGCATCACATCGTTGAGTGTAAAAGCCGCTGGATGGGCTCCACAGCCTGTGTCATGAATAGGCCTGCGCAGGCTGCTGCCGCTCTCCAGAGCCGCAACTTTCCCAAAGCGAAGTCAATCATGTGTCTTCCCTTGTGACCATTCAGAATTTGGTATCCAATCTATTGAGCAGTATTCCAGCATGTGACACTATAGTGTTGTTATTCTACTATAGAATCGGTCTTGGGAGGACAAGTTACGTGTCGAAAAAAAAGAAGACTCGCGGGATCTTGAGTTTGAGCGAGATTGGCCGTCGTGTGCGGGACGAGCGAATTCGGCGAGGATTTTCACTGGAACAATTGAGTCAGAGATCACGGGTGAGCCGCAGCATGATTTCCGCCATCGAACGAGGTGCCAAGGCGCCCACTGTCGTCGTCCTCCACCGCATCGCGACCGGTCTTGACACAAGCCTCTCCCGCCTTGTCGAAGAAGAAACCGACGCGCGAGTAATTGTTCTGCGCCACAGCCGGCAAAAGGTAGTGAGGGCAGCGGAAGGTTGGGAACGGCGAGTCCTGTCCCCCGTCTTACCAGGAGTTGAATTCGAACTCATGCGCATCACGGTTGGCCCGCTGGTAAATAGCCCCATGTTCCTCCCTCACGCGCACGGCTCGCGCGAGTACGTAGCCGTGGAGAAAGGCACGCTGCTGTTCACGCTCGATGGCGAACCACATACGCTAAAGGCTGGTGACAGCATTTACTTTGATGGTAATTGCATGCACGGGTTTCGAAACCCCAGTCGCGTTCCCTGCGTTTACTACCTGGCAATGGACGTCTCGGGTGACGCCGCCGGAACCAGCCATCGTCCAGTTCCGCGAGAGGTTGAGTCCGCGAGTGAGATGCATCCGAGTAAGCGCGAAGTGGGTTCTGCGAGCACCAAAATGCCACGCCGTCGCCAAGTGCAGGAGCTGGTCCTGCATGAATGAATCCCTAGCGGGAGGAAGTGAACGAGATGAATGTGTCCCCTCCGACCGCGACGGGAGTGGTCCGCCGATGAGATCAGGCGTATCGGCTATCGCGCAGTTGACATGATCGCCGAGTACCTCATGACCCTGCCGGAAAAAGCCTGTGTTTCGCCCGTTCCCACCGGATCCGGCGGCGTAGTCTTTTCGATGAGTCCTCCTTCAGAAGCTCTCCAATCTCTTCTCGTGCCCTAGCTCGCTCAGCCTCGGCACGTCCGCGCGGCATAAGCATTTTGCGACACTTGACTGCCCCGCTCCACTTTTCTTCGTTGTATTCTATAATGGAACTATGACACTATAGTGTCGGATCCAACGAAAGCCGGTTGAACAAAAGATGGCTGGAACAGGGGACCGGAGCGACACGAGCGTTTCGTGATCCAAACCAAAATCAAGATGTGAAAGGAAAATGTCAGATGAACAAAAAGAAAGCATGCGTAGCATTCATTGTGCTCCTTACGTGTGCCTTGGTTGGTCAAGCATTAGCGCAGGGCCCGGAGATCGAATTCAAATCGAACGCCGATGACCTCACGAAGATTCGCGGCGTGTTGGAGGAGTTCCGTCAAGGCATTATTCATAAGGATGGGTACGCCCTAACGAAGCTCGTGCTGAACCCCGATGTGCTCTTTCATCACATCAACAACCAGGAAGAAGTTGATAGCGCACGCAAATATAACGCTCAGTTCGATGGGATTGGCCCGAGCCAGTTAGACGGATTTGCGAAATTACTTGCTACGTCGAAGGACAAACTCGAAGAGAAATTTCGCAATATCGAGATTCGCCAGGACGGTGATCTAGGGCTGGCGACATTTAATTACGATTTTGTCATCAACGACAAAGTTCACCATTCAGGCCTCGAAGTCTGGCAGTTGTGCAAAATTGATGGGCAGTGGAAGATCTTGTCCGTTACCTGGACGATCTATATGCACAGCTGACAGCAACAGCGCTCCAGAGAACAAGGCGAGCTTGTGCCTGGTGATTGCGTCGGACCGCTGCTGAATAAGGAAAAGCTGATGGTGATTTGTGCGCATGCGCGGTTAGATTCGCTTACATATTTAAGTGTGGGGGAGCCAATGCCTGTTCTTCAGTACGTCCATCTCGATGTTTTTGCGAACCAGCCATTCACGGGCACCCAGTTGGCCGTGTTCCTCGATTCAGCAGGAATTGACGAACAGCGGATGCTGCGGATCGCGAAAGAATTGGCTTTGCCCGAGACCACGTTCGTATTGCCTCCCGAGGCTGGCGGGACCGACGTGCGTGTCCGCATTTTCACGCCGTCCCTGGAGCTGCCCATGGCTGGGTCTCCGACAGTCGGAACGACCTTTGCGCTCGCCGGAGCGGGACGGCTGCGAGCAGCCGCCGATAAGACAGTGCTTGGCCTGGGTATCGGACCAACAACTGTGGGGCTCGAGTGGGGTCCGGGCGCGCTGCGCTTTGCCTGGATGACGCAACCGCTTCCCACCTTGGGGCCTGTCATCGCCGACACTGTCGCGGTTGCCGCCGCAATTGGCGTTCGGCCAAGCGACCTTGCCGGGGGGGATTTGCCGGTAGAGATCGCTTCTTCTGGCGTCCCGTTTGTGTACGTTCCGCTAAAGTCGCGCGCGGCGGTCGATGCGGCAGCCCTTGATCGTGCGAAGCTGTGCGCATTACTCCGCGCGGTGAACCTCGAAGAGCACCCTGTTTTCGTATTCTCGCCCCAGCCGGCCAATGATGATGCCACGGTGTACAGTCGAATGTTCGCGCCCGGCTTCGGCATTCCGGAGGATCCGGCCACTGGCGCCGCAAGTGGGCCGCTGGGCGCATATCTGTTCCAGCACAACGCTGTATCAGCAGAGACTGCCTCGCGGCTCGTGAGCCTCCAGGGCGTCCGGATGGGCCGCCCGAGCCGTATTTACATTGCGCTCTCAAGCCGTGCAGGAATTCTCGAGGAGGTTCGGGTCGGTGGCGAGGCTGTGGTCGTCGGCGATGGAAAGATCCGCGCATAGCCGGCTGCTTGCTTATGCCGTACCGAGGCTGAGTACCTTCCACGCAGTGTGTTGTGCCCAACTGACGCGAATCAAAGCCTTCACTCCCAAAGGAGACTCATGGCCGCAACTCAAACTATAACCGACTGGCGGAAAGAGTGGTTCGAGATTGAAGATGCAACATACTTGAACACCTCCGCCCATGCAGCCATGCCTCGCGTAACCTTGCGCGCAGTGCAAAACTCGATTGAAGCCAACACGTTTCCGCATCACCGGGACGACGCGATTTTCTTTGAGGCGCCAATTCGGATTCGGGCGTCACTCTCGAAAATGATTGGGGCCAGACCGGAAGAAATCGCGCTCACGTCGGGGGCAGGAGCCGGCCTTGCGGCGGTAGCCAATCTCCTAAGGTGGAAGCCTGGCGATGAGGTCATCACGGCTAAAGGAGAATTCCCGATGCAATACGCGACCTGGGGGCCTATGGAAGAACGCGAGGGCTTGAAACTGAAAATCGTAGCGCCGCGAGATCGCTTCATCATGGCGGACGATCTCATTGCGGCGATGACGCCTAGAACGCGTGTTGTGTCCGTGAGTCATGTGCGCTTTGACGACGGCTCACTGCTGGACGCCGCTCGTGTGGCTGCGGCCTGCCACGCACAGGGTGCGCTGCTGGTGCTTGATGTTAGCCAGTCTTGCGGGGCGGTGCCTATGGATGTCCACGACCTTGGCGCCGACTTTTTGGTGTGCGCCGGATATAAATGGCTCCTCAGCCCTTACGGCACGGGATTTTTTTGGGTCAAGAGCGAACATCAGGATACTGGGCGTCCAGGACCGTTTTCTTGGACCAGCCAGGCCACAGACAGTTTTTTCGAGTTGAGTTTTGTCGATCCCAAGCCATCGCACAGTGCGAAGCGTTGGGACGGCGTTGAAGCCGCCACTTATTTCAATTTCAACCTGGCGGCGATGGATGCCTCGGTAGATTTCGTATTGCGCGTCGGACCTGCGTTGGTGCGCGAACATAACCGGCAATTGCTCGATTTCTTATTCGAACGCCTTCCTAAAGACTGTGTTCCCGCTAGTCCGCTAGACTCCACGCAGCGCGGGCCATGCGGTTCCTTCATCGCGCGGACTCCGGCGAAAACCGTTGAGCTCTATCAAAAGTTGCAGAAGGAAAACGTTATCGTGAGCTTGCGCGAAGGTAGGATTCGTGTTTCCCCTCATTTGTTCAACTCCGAACGGGATATTAACCGCCTCGTCAGCGTGGTAAGCGCATGATTCGGGATCTTATAGCCGCGAATCCTAATTCTCCGGAGAATGTAAATGACTATGTCAACAGTTTATGAACGCCTGAAAGCCTTGCAGATCAAGTTGCCTGATGTCCAACCACCCATCGTGGACGGTTATGTCGCCGCTTTCGTTCCGTTTGTGCGCACCGGCAACGTCCTTTATGTATCTGGGCGGGTCGCGAAAAAGGAAGGCAAGCCTTGGGTCGGCAAGCTGGGGGCGCACATTACCATAGAGGAGGGCAAACAAGCTGCACGTGACATCGCCATAGAACTGATTGCCACATTGCAAGCCGCCGTCGGAGATCTGAACAAAATTACACGCATTGTGAAGCTCGTGGTGCTGGTGAACAGTACACTGCATTTTGCGGAGCCACACGTCGTCGCCAATGGCGCCTCCGAATTGTTGCGCGAAGTCTTTGGCGAGCGCGGAACGCATGCGCGGAGCTCGTTTGGCGTGGCGCAAATTCCGTTTGGTTGCTGCGTTGAGATCGAACTGGTTGCTGAGACGTTTGACTTAGAAAGTTTCTGCGAGGTGTGAGGGGCCGACGGCGAAGTCGACCAATGATACAAAGGACGAATTGGAGGAACGGGGTTCGACGAGGCAAGAGGAGATCAAGCGACGGCGCCTCACGGAAGACCTTCAAGGCAATCGTGGACTGCGACGCTCGCATAGGACGCCATGACAACATCGCGCTGCGGCGCGTGTGGGCCTCGCGGCTCGTGAGCCTCCAGGGAGTCGGGATGGGGCGCCCGAGCCGTATTTACATTGCGCTCTCAAGCGTGTAGGAATTCTCGAGGAGGTTCGGGTCGGTGGTGAGGCCGTGGTCGTCGGCGATGGAACGATCCGCGCACAGCCGACTGCTTATTTATGCCGTAGCGTCAAATGATAGTGCGTTGAATATACGCCAGCCACCATGATTCAGCGCTGTATGGAATAAGAACAACGTGGAGGAAGAGTATATGAAGCGCAATTCTGTTGTGGGAGCCGTGGTTGTGGTCGCCGCGATGTTTGCCGGGACAGGCAGCATACGCGAGGCCACTGACGACTTCGCCGACGGGAGCGCGGGCGATGTTCAAGAGCGAGGTGGTGAACTTCAAGATCACCAATGGCACCGGTGCACAACTGATCGTGAAGGCGGGCAAGAACACGCTGATACTCGAACCCGGTAAGAGCACTGACTTCACGTTGGCTTCCGGCGACGAGGTTGTGGCGAAGACGAGCACCAAGCAATACGACGAGGGCCAGGTGTTAGTGACGTGAACGAGGATATTGAAGGGTACAACATCACGATCGAGTAGCTTGCTTCGCAACCAAAAAGACGATGGTAATGGCTCCTGTGAGCCGACTTTAAGGAGAAGGCAATGTCAATCTATAAAAAACTCAGTGATCTTAACATTACGCTTCCAGAGTTGACGCCACCGGTGGCTGCGTTTGTGCCCTACCTGCGGACCGGCAATCTCATTTTCCTGTCTGGACATATTGCCAAGATTGACGGAAACCCATGGGTCGGCCAGCTCGGAGTAGATGTAACGACTGCCAAGGGTAAAAAGGCTGCTCGCGCCTTAGCCATAGATTTGTTAGGCACACTGAATGCGGCTGTCGGCGATCTTAACCAGATCAAGCGCATTGTGAAGCTGATGGTTTTGGTGAACAGCGCTCCCACATTCACGGAGCAGCACTTGGTAGCCAATGGTGCTTCCGAACTCCTCGCCGAAGTATTTGACGAAAAAGGCATGCACGCGCGTAGCGCCTTCGGAGTCACTCAGGTGCCTTTTGGGTCTTGCGTAGAAATTGAACTGATAGCCGAGGTCGATGAGTGATGTCCGAGACAAAGTCTTACCGCTATATTCGGTAGTTCGGCCAAAAAATTGACGATCACTAACGGCGGCCAGTCGCCGGGTGCAAGGAGCAGTTTCACAAAGGCTTCGGGTGATCTCTGCGTCGGCACTCTCAGAAAATTATTTGTCATCGTCTGCACCGCGCGCCATTCACACCTTGTCCCAACAGTGGAGGACACAGGTCATGAGCACAATAATCGGCGTTGAACTACCGGCGCATCCATTCATCCTGGCAACACTGTTTGTGCGCACAATCCAGATCGGTGCCCGAAAGGCCTCATCCTATTTTCACAGCTTTTCTAAAAGCTGGGCAGAGGAACGTAATCAAGCACGACAGAGTGTGAATTCGTGGAGGTGTAGTCCGGTATCGTACCTCGCGAACGAGAGCAGGTTGCAGGAGGGCGCATGAGAACCCTAATCGTGGGCATTGGAGCACTGGGCGGACTGATTGCTGCCCGACTGCGGGCGGCCGGATCGCCCGTTTGGCTGGCGACCCGGAAAGCCGAATCGGCAGCGAGGCTGAAGGCATCCGGGCTACTGGTGACTGGTGTGGGAGGCGCAGTGTCGGTCGAGGCCGTGGAGGTCGCCCCCTTAGACGAGTATCTTACCGGCAGCAGGTTTGATCTGATCGTTCTGGCTACCAAGGCTCACGACGCCATCGAGGTGGCGTCAAAGTTGTCTGGCCTGCTCGAACCAGGTGGCACCCTGCTGCCGATCCAGAACGGCGGTGTGCCCCAGATGCTCGGGGACCGGCTCGGGGAATGCGTGCTGGGAGGTTTGTCCAATCTTGGCGCGACCATGACTGAACTGGGTATTTACGAGCAGCGCAACGCGGGTCATCTACTGATCGGTGAACTTGCTGGTGGCGAAAGCGAGCGGGTGGAGCGAGTTCGTCAATGGCTTGGCCGCGCGGTGGAGCTAAGGGTCACGCCAAATCTTCGCGGGGCTGTCTGGTCGAAGCTCTTGCTGAACTGCTCGGTTACCACCCTCGGGGCAGTCGCGGGAGGCACGATGCGCGAGTACATCACTACGTCAGAGGGTCGCGAGGTCTTCCAGCAAGCCTATGACGAGGCCCTATCGGTGGCCCTGGCAAGCGGCGCACGACCAGAAAGGATGATCGTCGAGCCGATTCCGCCAGCCCGGTCTGGGCGCAGCGTCCCGAGCAAAGAGTACGATGTCTGGCTTGATCAGATACTCAAAGGCTACGGTGATGTCAGATCCTCAATGTTGCAGGATATCGAGCGCGGGCGCATTACCGAGATCGACTTCATCAACGGATACGTCGTAAGCATCGCTCGGCAATTCAGCGTTCACACTCCCGTAAACGCCGCGATCGTGGAGACGGTCCATGCGATCACGCGCGGGCAGTTGGCTCCGGACCCGTCTCTGCTGGAACTAATCCTGCAAGCGAGCCAATGAGCAATCGGGGAGACTGTGATCTTGCCTGTAGTTGACGGGTTGCATGAAGCAGCTGATGTTTTGCAATGAGCGAACGAGAGCACGAATCCAAGGCGGGAGTGATCGTCGATAGTCGAGGTGCAAAGACCTGGCAGTCGGCGAACTGAGGGCGGGCCGCGACGATACCCAGGCGATTGCCATAAGTCTTGTGATGCAGGGGGATTCATCATAGATGGAGTCTCCTCAGGGAAGTTCGTTGGTCTTCCAAGTCCGAGCCGAGGTCCCGTTCGCGGTGCACTCACCTGGCCATCGGCTCGACGAGGCACGCAAACGCGAGACGCCGCCCGATCTGATTTATTGCGGAGACGACGAGACTGCAAGGAGATCCGTATAACAATTTCATTTTAAGATAAGTTCACGAATGTATTCAGTGCCCAGAACTTTTCTGTAGTCATTACGGTGCACTCTGGCCTTGTTCTGAAACTCGGTGCTACCGATTACTTGCTTGGCCACGTCTTCTAGCTCGGCGCCTTTATCAAAAGCCGCCATGCCGTTCTTATAAGTGATCCAGAGAACTATATTGGGCTGATCCGCTGATTTTGGAGTGAGCCTGAAGACCCTGTAATCGATAATTAGCCCTGCTTTCTTCATGGCTTCCATGGTCGGCTTCCATGTCGAATTTAGCCAATCGATGTACTCTTCAAAATGCCCGTACTCAACTTGTACGTAGTCCTCCTCGGTGACCGGGCCCTCAGTATACTGCCGCTCATCCTGGGCACGTGCATTCAGCGAAAGTGAGGAAGCTGCGAGACAAATGGATAAGATAATCGTCTTAGTTATTTTCATCATTTTCTCTTCTCCTGTTGTGATATATCTCTACTCGGCTAACACCTGTGCTGTGGATCTAGGTCGATCAGGACAACGGTATGCCTCGCAGCAGTGGCGGCCACCGCGACACCCAAGGCTGTCGTGGTCTTCGCATTGCCGCCTTTTTGGCCAATTAGCGCGAGGATTTTCATATCGCTAGTCCAACAGTCCTACACGCGTTCCGTTACAGATGCTTCGTACCTTACTTCTTGGCGGTCGGCGGCAACAGGCCGTTCAAGCGAAGATACAGTGCAGTTTCGGCGTAGTGGTCAGCCCAAGTGCCGGCCAGGACCAGGCTCAACCAGGCGCGCCTAACTTGCTTTCCGCCGAATCCTTCCGTCGTCTCCGCCAGTTTCGAATCGTCCATTTTCGCCAGCGCGTCGGAGCAGAAATCGAAGAACTCCTTGAGCGCGGCAACGAGCTTGCCTTTCGAGTCCGTGTCGTTCACCTCAACTTTGGGAGCGAAGACGGCGACGGCCTTACTGCACAGCAGATGATTCGTTTCGACCATGTGGGTGTCGAACTCTTCCTCCTACCGCTTGCCGCGGCCTTTGCACTCATCCTTGATCTATTTTGGAGGTGTGACGTACTGGGCCTCGCCGTTACCAAATGACCAGTTCTCCTTCGGGACTTCCACAAAGTTGATGAAGACATCTTCCTTGGAAATCTTCACTCCTTCGTGGAGACGGTCCGCCAGTGTCTTGTAGAACCGTTGCTTCAACTCGGTGGAACGGCCGTTATTCAATGTGATCTGAAAAAAGATGCAAGCGTCCGACCGATGTATGCCGAGATAATCTCGATCGAATGGCTGGCTCGCCTTCGTGTGTTCCGTGATCACCTGAAATCGGTCATGTTCCGGAACACTGAGTACATCCACCAAGGTCTGGTAAACGATATCGCCGACTTGACCACGGTACTGCTCTGATTTTCCCTCCACTAGATCGATGCGGACTAAAGGCACTTCTCCTCCTTGAACGATGACGGATTGTGGAACGCTATTGTCTGAAGCCAAGGCGGTGTCGCGATTGGCGGCCGGATCACCCTGCGGTGCTCCTACTTAGACCAGGGCGGAACCACGCCGTTGCTGCGCGCGTACGCGATCGACTGCCCCAGATGCTCGTGTTGATCTTCGAGAATCAGCATCAGGGCGCTCTGCTTCGTCATGTCTCTTCCGAACAGTTTCACCGGCGCCTGCAGGTCGTTGTCGGAGAGTCCCGCAATTGCTTTTTGCAGATTGACGTAAGAAGCCTTCAGAGCTTCCTGCAATTTCTCCGGATCGGTGATGGGCGCCGGCTTTGCCCCCGTATTCGGTGTGCCCGAGAGCACGCCGACGAGCATGCCGTTCTCCATAACGATCAGGTTGAACACGTCGCCGACGGAGCGAACGCCCTGGCCGGGCTTCCAGTCGTACTTGCCCGACATTACGCGCGCGAGTCCGGTAAATTTGTCGGAAAGCGTTCCAGCATCTTTTCCGAAGGCGGCCTGCATTCCTGCCGGCTGCGCCTGCGCCAACGGCACCATCAGAGCGACCGCAAGCGCGCACACTCCGTACTGAATCAGAATCTTTTTCATGTGGAACTCCTCTACGTCAATTTGAACGACTCGTGTTGCTCGTAACGCCGAATGCAGGTCTGAACGCGGCGTTTTTTAACTTCCCTGCGCCAGCGAACCGGCTAGCCGTTTTCAGCACCGCGTGGTGGCGCGCCTCCGCCCCCCAGATTCATGTGTTCTTGGCGATGCTCCTGCTCACGGAACAATATGCCGCGAAAAACCAGTGTTCGCAGGAAAAGTGACATGCGGTGTCCGAAATGAGACAAGCGGTCAGAGTTGGCCGTCAAATACTGTTGTCACGAATCCGTTCACAGGGCAAAACCGGAATTTCAAAGTGTGGCAGCGGTATCCAGCACAAACGTCTGGGCGGTTGGCGGCCAAAGACAAAGACTTTGTACCTTCCGTTTCAAAGGCTTCGTTACATTGGGATGGCAGCACGTGGAGTCTTGAGCTCCTTACCTTTCTCCTCGATCAACCTAGACAATGGCCCTTCTACAGCTGCGATGGTTGTGGAGTTGTCGGTTTGCCAGCAACTGCCCGATTGCCAGCTCGCAAACCTGGACCGGTGGACCGGTGAAATCGCTTTGTCGAGAGAACTTGGCGCTCTCGAGGGCCCTGTCCTCAGTGATGTCTCCTTCGAAGGTTCGGCTATAATCCGTGCCGGAGGGGTCGACACACCCATTGCTGCAGGCCACACCAAATATGGGACGGACGAGATGGATTTTGATCCTGTGTGCGTGGACGATTGTAGGACTGTTGTTTGCCGTGCGCAGGATCGTGGTGGTGAGTGTACAGGGTACGCACGTCAGCTGGGTGATCGTGGGTGCGCTCGAACTTGTCTACTGGTACGTATGGGCGGCGTACACACCGCTTGTGATTGGTCTGGCCAAACGGTTCCCGTTGACGGGGCCGAGGTTTGTACGTCATATAGCGATCCACACAATCACGTCGCTCATGATGGCTCCTCTGGCATCTGTCACCGAATACCTTCTGGGCCATGGACTTCTGCGGTCAGTTTTTCGCATAACTGATCCTAGTGTGCTGCGCCTTCTCCCGCCGTTCGCAGTCAGCGTTCTATCGATGAGCTTTACTGGCATGCTTACATACTGGTTAGTTGTGGGACTGTATCAGTCGATCCACTTTTACCAGGCCGCTATGGAGCGCCAGACTATAGCGGCGCAACTGGAGACGCAGCTCTCCCATGCCGAACTTGAGAACCTTAAGAGCCAGTTACATCCGCACTTTTTGTTCAACAGTCTTCACACCATTGGAGTCCTGATGCAGGAAGACGTCGATGCTGCGAGCCGTCTGCTGGTCTGCCTCGGCGACTTGCTGCGCATGGCCCTCGAACGGCGGGAGAACGAGATCACCTTGCAGAGCGAGCTCGAGTTCGTGGGCAAGTATCTGGAGATCGAACAAACACGCTTTCATGATCGGTTGAAAGTTCACATGGACGTGCCACCTGACCTTCTCGCAATCTATGTACCAAGCCTGGCGCTTCAGCCACTGGTTGAGAATGCCATCAAACACGGCGTCAGCGTCGATTCCGCCGCAGGCCGGCTAGAGATCGCTGCGCAACGCCACAACGGCAGAGTTCGGCTCTGCATCCGCGATGATGGCCCCGGTCCGGCACCGGGATCGCGCCTGCGATTCGGCGTCGGACTCACCAATGTCCAGTCACGCTTGAAACAGCTCTACGGGGACGAGTCGTCGCTGGAACTTACCGGGGGCGACGGTCGAGGCTGTGAGGCCATCATCACCATTCCACTGAGGAGTTCGCATGAAGACACGAGTCCTCATCGTCGATGACGAACCGATCGCCCGCCGCGGTATCCGTCGCTATCTGGCCGAACACAACGGCATTGAAGTTGTAGGCGAGGCGGCGAACGGAATAAGCGCGGTGGAGCAGATCAATGAACTTCATCCCGACATCGTTTTTCTCGATGTGCAGATGCCTGATCTGGATGGTTTTGGAGTCATCGAAAATGTGGAGCCGGCGACCGGCGCCGCTCCCGTATATATCTTCGTTACGGCTCACGATGCGCACGCCATTCGTGCATTCGAAGTGCACGCTGTTGACTATCTCTTGAAACCATACGATAAGGAGCGATTTGCCAAGGCCCTGGTTCACGCACGCCAGGTCCTCGAACAAGGCAGGAAAGCAAATCGAGGTCTCGAACCACTGCTCCAATCCCTCGGTAGTGTCCGCCCGTTGGAACGCTTTGTGGTGAAGGACAAGAAGCGGATTTTCTTTGTTCCCGTTTCCAACGTTTTGTGGATCGAAGCCACGGGAAACTATACCTGCATACACACCGCCAGCGACAGTCACCTGTTGCGGGAAACCCTGGCACACCTGGAAGAGAAGCTGGCGCCACACCACTTCATCCGAGTGCGGAAATCGGCCATCGTGAACAGTGCCCGCATTGGCGAGATTCGTCCGATGTTCGATGGGGTATACGACATCGTACTGGCAGAAGGAACGGTGGTCACGTCGAGCCGCAGATATGCTCACAAGTTACGGGCGCTGCTGGAATCCTAGTCTTGGCAACTGGGATGTAAATTGGTGCGTCGGCGTTTTGAGCGAAGAGCAGACTCCACAAGTTATTTTTCGGGAAAGCTGTCAGAAAAGCAGAGCGTTTGGGCAGGCGCTTGCCTTCGAGAGCCGTTGAGCTATCATTCGGTCGTTCTCCGGGTTGTATTGTGGAGAACATGCGAGTTGCTTCCGTGCGGGCAGCAAGGAGGGAACTCGTGAAGCTTTTTGGAAAACCAAACTCCAAGTTCTACTGGTACGACTTCACGGTGCGAGGCCGTCGCTACCGTGGGTCAACTCAAGAAACAAAGTCAGCAAGGGCGGCTAAGGCAGCAAGCTTGAAATTGGCCTCAGTGATCGAAGGCACCGATCCACTTCCAAGCAAGCCTAGTGTCCTTTCTGAGTTTGCTGAACGATTTGACACCTGGATTGAGGATGGCAGGTTAGAGAGAAAACCAAGAAGTTTTATCGCAATGGCTGGCGGCTGCTGAACTCGACACCTGTTGCGATGTTGGTCGACCAGATTACTGGCGATTGCGCCGAGCAGTTGAAGTTTCCTGGCTCGGCGGCTAATGCCAACTGCGCTCTGCGAACATTGCGACGAATGCTGCACAAAGCAGAAGAGTGGAAGGTCTTTAGTGAATAAATGGTTGGCCATTCCATGGATCGAAAGCGCCAGCTCGATAGCGAGTTTCGCCAGGTCCGTCGGCGTGCTCCATAGCCCTCCGGCTGCCATCTCCGCGTTCACCTGCCATCTTCCGTCCACGGCCGTGCCGTCCATGAGCGTGCCGCTGGCGGCCGATGCGGCACGCCCGGCGGGCAGCGGCTCCTCATACGTGCTGTCGTGCATGTCCAGCTTCTCGAACACTGCCGCGTGCATGAAGTGCGGGAAGCTCTGCCCGCTGACGTCCGTCATCAGTTGCTGAACCACCACATAGCCGTCGCCGGAATAGTGCCATTGCGTACCGGGCTCGCAGCCCACCGCCCATCGGAGGATTGGTAGCCGGCGGCAGGCCATCGAGGATCTGCGGCAGGGTAGGCAGAGGTTCGCCAACCGCATAGCCAGGGAAAAAATCGCCGCCCGTGAATCCGCTGGTATGGCTCAACAGGAGTCTTAGTGTCACGCTGTGGCGGTGGGTGTACGTGTTATCCGGCACCTTCCAGGACGTGAGCCGACGATTTCACGTCTTCGTCGAGCTTGAGCTTGCTTTGCTGCACCAGATAAAGGGCACCCACCGCCGCTACTGGTTTACTGATGGAGCCGGCCAGAAAAAGTGTCGTGGGTATCACGGGTGTCGTTCCGCCTTTTGCGGTGACTCCATACCCCTTCGCACAGACGATCTGGAAATTATCGATGAGGGCGAGGCTCATGCCTGGTATCTTTTGCTGCCGCATGAGCCCATTGATATCCAGAGCTCGCTCGGCCCGTTTCAGGCGGTGCACATCCGGACAGGCGTCCTGGCCCCCAGAGCCGGCCGATGATGCGGCGGGGGCCGCAAGGGGGAAAAGGCTTGCGACCTCTCAAGAAAAAGATGACGAGGAGATTTGACGCCGCACGATTCAAACGCAAGACCATCCGCGATCGGTTCACGGTCCCACCCCCAACTCAAAGCGTCTCGCGGGGAATACGAATCCACCTCTGGCAAAGTTCCATTGCGCCCGCGCGCACTTCTCTTCCCGGCAGACCTGATGATTGGCGAAAACCGCGACGACAACAACTATGAAACGACGTAACAGTGGCTGATGCCCTGATCCGCGCCCGTTCGAGTCCGACGCTACGCACGAAGCCGCCAACCAGTGTGAAAGGAAATGAAGCGCGCCAGCTTTAGCAAATCCTGCTCCCCCCGTTCAATTATGAAATCTTGTTTCCCTCTCACAATTGCATACAGCCGGTAATATGGCTTACCCCACTTATTGAAACGGACGATGATTTCAAGCTCTGCGTCCTGATAACGGCGCGAGTAATACCATCCACCAATGCCGATCCGATGCACCAGGCAGTTTTGCTCGAGATGCCATATTTCATCCCCAAAAGCAATCCAGAATGCCAGCCCGGTCAGAAACAGAGTGAGTCCCATCCACGGTGTAACAGCTTCAGTTGACCGGACATTCCACTGAACGAGCGTTTTCCAGCCCGCGAGGATCGCGAGAATGGTACGGCGGCGATGCGACCGCGCGGTGCGGACAGGCGGAGGTCAACACCGCAGCCTGCGATTTCAGTCGCGTACCAACCAGACGGCAGATTCGAACCTTCTGCTGAAGACATAAGGGGGAGCGCTTTTCTATCAGCGTGCTGTTTCGGCGATCGTTTCCAGCCAGCCGACCTCGGTAACGATCTGCTGTAGCTGTGCCCGAGTATCATCCTTCATTCGGATCATGGGTAAGCGGTGGACCTCCTCTGTCCTTCCCATCATGGCCAGCGCCGCGTTCACCGGCATCGGACAATGCCGAAAACTTGTCTGGCCTATTTCATCGAGAAATAGCGGCCAAACACAGCATCACTCATCAGCATGCACGCCCGGCGTTCGAGCTGCTCCGGGGAATCACACTCGCGGTGGAGGAGTATCCGGAACTGGTCGGGGATCGAAGGCCAATTCAGCTCAAGTACGGCGTTGTCCGTGACCCGCTCAATCCGCCCGGTTGATCGAAACAGGCGATAGAAGTGCAACTGCCCTTGGATGACGATCAGTTCGCCGTCCTGGTCCATGTGAATGTGATTGGCTGGCAGCAGGCAGACCGCTTGCCGCATCTTTTCGATCAGCCTGGGCGTCGGGTCCGGCGGTTCCGCCTTGATCAGACTGCGCGCACGCAGGTCTTCCTTGCTGAATCCGAACTCCATTAGCGAGACCATCGCCTTTTCAATGTTGCGCTTCTGCTTCCACTTCACGTCGAGCAGCCACAGCGCGCACTCTTTGACTGCTTCATCGCGCGCCACTGCGCTAAACCAAATGAGGCCCTTGAGCACATGACTGCCCGCGACCGAAAGCGGTAGCGGCTCGCCCGAGCGAAAGGGCGCGAACCAGTTGCGCATCTGTTCCCGAAAGTCGTCGATCCCGATGGCAGCAAGGAGGGGTTCCGCACCCCGCGCCCAGCCCCCAGGCATGCGCACTGGGGCGTTGCCGCGGAGGTGTTTCAGCAGGGCGCGCCAATTCGCACACCGCTCTCCGGTCATGGCGCGAAAGTCGCGGCGGACGCACTCGCTCCAGCAACGCGTCGGGTCGAGTGGCTCCCATTCGTCCAGCCAGAGCAGCATGTGTAGTTGCTGGCGCAGCGATTGCATACTGGCCTGGCTAATGGACATCTCCTCTCGCAAACTCGCCTGGAAGTGCCGCAGATCGTGGCACAACTCTTGCGTGAGATCGTTGGCCTTCAGGTACTCCATCACGCGTTCCACCGGTCCGTAGGGTGCAATCCGGCCAAGCAGCGGGGTTGTGAGGCCGAGGAGTATGCGCAGGTCGTGCTCCGTGTATGGAATTTTGATGCTGTAAAGCACACGCAGTAGAGTGGCGAGCCGCATGCGCGCAACATGAGCGTTTTCGAGCTGGGCGTCGTGCTGGTCTAGCCACGCAAAGCGCTCCAGCACAGCTCGTACTTGATCCACGAGCTGGTGCTTGCGCAGCTTCCGCCATATTGCAACGTCGAACGCTGTGAGTGCAGGGTTCCGTTGCTCCTCGCCAAGCAGATACCCGTTCAACCGCAGCTGCGCTTCATGCACGGGGTCGTTTGGAGAGAGCAGAAAACCGTCCGGGCCCGGAATCGTGGGTGCCATGCGCGAAGAGTATAGGACAAAGTACGATTTCATTTGTCCGATTACAGACTTCTGGCCTCGCATAACTTCCGAGTTGCCCGTCGTCCACTCACTGACTTGAGGTGATTCTTGGGAACTAGTCTCTGTTGGAGAGCCCAGACAATATGGCGGATTCACTTTACGAACGAATTTTGTCGACACGCAGGGTCCAGCGACTGGCTGCGATTCTCCTTCGTCGGTGGCAAGCGGAAGAAATCGCGAAAACTCCGCTCCCCTGCGCGTCCTGCATTTGGACTAAACCTTGGCGTCCAAATGAATTTCGGATTAAGGCAAGCTGATGATTGCTCCGGCGCAGAATATGTATCTGCGCGAGGCGACAAATTCAGGCCGCCTTCCGAACCTGCTGGACCGATTTCAGAAACTTCAAGAGGTCGGCGTTGATTTGATCCGGATGCGTGGCGGTGAGGCCGTGCGGCAAGCCTGGATAAAACATTTTCTGGGCTCCCTTGATGAGTTTGGCCGATTTCATTCCTGAAATGTTGATCGGCACGATCTGGTCGTCCTCACCGTGCATGATCAGCGTGGGCACGTCGAACTTTTTCAGATCCTCATGGAAGTCGGTCTCGGAAAATGCCTTGACGCTGTCGTAGACATTCTTGAGGCCGCCTTGCATGCTCCATAGCCAGAATTGGTCGAACATTCCTTGCGAAATATTCGCACCCGGCCGATTGGCGCCATAGAACATGATGGCGAAGTCCTTCCAAAATTGGGAACGGTCTTTGGCCACGCCGCTGCGCAATCCGTCGAATACTTCGATTGGGATTCCCTCGGGGTTGGCAGCGGACTTCACCATAATCGGCGGTACCGCACCGATCAGGACGGCCGAGGCAACTCGCTTTGTGCCATGGCGCCCGATGTAACGAGCCACTTCGCCTCCACCTGTGGAGTGACCGACCAGCGTGACATCGTTGAGATCCAGCTTCTCGATGAGAGCCGCCAGATCGTCGGCGTAGCCGTTCATGTCGTTCCCGGACCAGGCTTGGCTAGACCGGCCATGGCCACGCCGGTCGTGTGCAACCACGCGGAATCCGTTCTGGGCGAGGAACATCATTTGCCCGTCCCAGGCGTCAGAACACAGCGGCCATCCATGTGAAAAAGTTACGACGGGACCCTTGCCCCAGTCTTTGTAGTAGATCGTCGTTCCGTCTTCTACGGTTATCGTGCTCATATGAATTTCTCCTTGAGTTTTTGTAGAATAAGAATGTTTGAAGTTGTCGATTTAATTGGCGGGTACCACCAACGGCGCGCCTTTGTCCTTCACGAAGAAGACGACGAATTTCGCCGGTTTTGTTTTGCTGGCGTTGCGCCCAACGACGTGAACATCATCGGGGCCTTCATAGAAGGTCTGACCGGGTGTCACCGTCACTTCTTTTCCGCCTCTCACCTGCATTACGATCGAACCTTCCAACACATAAATGAACCCATGTGCATTGTGGCGATGGATCGGGTCTACGCTGCCCGGCGGATATTCGACGGTAATCATCAGACCTTCTTTACCCGGCAGGTTTGTCAGGTCTTTCGACATGAGCTCCGTCACCTTTGCCTCCTGCGCCAGCAGTGCGCTGGACATGAGACATGCGAGTGCTAAAACTAATTGTGGGAATTTCATAATTTACCTTTCGCTTGATCGATGCGTTTCGCCGTGTGCCTGGTGTTTCTTCTGTTCTCGTTTACGCGGCGCGGCCAGTTGCTGCAGACTGAGTGAGCCAGGTTTCGAAGCGCGTCTCTCCGAGCCGTGCGTTACTGCCCGGAACTAGTGTGTTCTCGCTGAGTTTCGCTCCAGAGTAACGCGCGTTTGGATCAGCGCTCACCTCGCGGGGATCTTTGAGCGCAGCCAAGCGCCGCCGGACTAGTTCATCCACACGAAATTGTTCCGGCCCGCCGATTTCGACGGTGCCATTTATCGGCGGCTCTACCGCGATCCTGCCTACTGCACTCGCAACGTCATCGGCGGACATCGGCTGGAAAAGCACAGGAGGCAAATGCACCTTGTCGCCGACCATGGAAATGTCTGCAAGTCCCTTCAGGAACTCGAAGAACTGGGTCGCCTGCACGATGGCGTAGGGGATTGAGGATTCCTTAATTAGGGTCTCCTGAGCGATCTTTGCCCGGAAGTAACCGCTTTCAGACAACCGGTCGGTTCCCACCACCGATAACGCGACGTGATGTTTTACCCCTGCGGCGGCTTCGTAGCTGAGGAGGTTGCGAGTTGATGTTTCGAAGAACTTCAGCACAGCCGAGTCCTCCCAAGACGGAGAGTTTGATACGTCAACCACTACCGAGGCGCCTTTCAGCACTTCCGCCAGGCCTTCGCCCGTAAGGGTATTGACGCCTGTATTGGGGGCTGCGGCTACGGCTTCATGCCCGTGTTCGCGCAGTTTGTTCACAAGCTTTGATCCAATGAGGCCGGTACCACCGATCACTACGATTTTCATGATTGTCTCCTTCATTCTTGACCGAAGCATTTTGGAACCCATCGCTCTCTTGTATTCGCTAAGACCGAACATCCCGGCGCTTAGTGACACCATGCTCATTCGACCTGGATTCTTTGCTATTCATCGAACGGTGCGTTCATCAATAGGTCGACCGTTGACACAGCTTTGTAGCCAGGCACGAATCGCTCGCCGAAGTCGCGGAGGAAGTTGTCGTGGCTGGTCTCCGGCTTATTTGTGACGAGCCGACAGCACGTCTCGGCAAATTGTAGCTTCATCTTCAGTCGGGGGAAAGCGCTGAGGACGCGCTCGACATCGGCCGTCGGAATTGCCTCAATGCCGAAACCACCGTAGTCGAGTCCGATGCCCATCGTGGCGACCGCCACTTCCGGTTCCTTATGAAGTGCCAGTGATGGCGTCGAGTTAAGCGCAACCGTGTCCCAGATCAGTTGTGCTCGGCGATCCGAGACGCCCTTGCCTTTGATGAACGACAGTGCGGCATCGGCACCATTCACTTCGAAGCGATTGGGCCCTGACACACTGGCAGTCAGACCGATGTCGTGGAGTATCGTGCCAATCGCCACGACTTCGCGGTCGTAGTCGATTTTCTGTATGCGGCCAATCGCTTCAGCGAACAGCCACGAACGGATCGCGTGATTGAACAGATACGGTTCGGAGAGTCGTTGCGCGTGCTCAATAACGGCCGTAATAAGCGGACCATCGGGTACGCTGACGCCTGCAATCAGTCGAGTCTTCGACGCGCCCCGATTGACAAACGTCTCCGCTGGTGCAGCCGTCTCCCTTTTGTAGCCGACCGTTTCAGTATTCATACGAGTTCTCCTCTGCTTACGCTATTCTTGCCGTGATCGTTGTGAACCGCCCGATGAACGCGAGCGCCCTCTCGGCGACCTCTCGCCAGCTGGCGTCGATCGTAAGCGAGTGCCCGCGGCCCGGCATCTTGACAATCTCGGTCACGCCCTGGTTGCGCTTCTGCTTTTCGTAGGCCGCGTTCGCGATCGCCCACGGGACCGTATGGTCCGAGTCGGCCGAGACGATCAGCATCGGACCACGGTCCGGGTTCGTCGACTTGACCTGCGCCTCTGACCACGGATTCAAGTTCGCGGACGCTGCCTGGAAGAGCGGCTCGCCGGCACCGGGGACGGAGTAGCCGAGGTACAACTCCTTAGCCTCATCCTCGCCAACCACGTTCGCGAAGCTGTAGCGGAACTGCTCGTAGCTGAGCGGGACAGCGCGGTTCCAGTTCGCGGGGTTTCGCAGGGCGACACTGGCCGTGCGCAGCGCCGCGATCGGCAGCGGGAGCACGCCGCGAAATGGAGCAGGGCTGATCGCGACCGACGCGGCGGCAAGCCCACGCCCCGCGAGAATCATGGTAAGCAGACCGCCGAAGGAGTGGCCGATGATCACGGGCTTCCGCTTCAGGCGACGAATGATTGCCTCCTCGTAGTCGGCGATCTCGCCGATCCCCTTGCCCGCGAACACCTCAGGGTGCTCTCTGGCCTGGGAGACCGTCTCGGGATCGTCCGGCCAACCCGGTGTCAACGCCACGTAGCCGGCCTGCTCGAACAGCGTCACCCAGCGGTCCCAGCTTGAGGGCAGCAGCCAGAGCCCGTGAACGAAAACAACGGGTGGGGAGCTCGAGGCGTTCGCGCGTTCGACCTGCTCTGCCTCGTGCTCTGTAATGGTCAACCCTTCAGCCAACTCCCCGCCCTGGGAAACGTTGCCGCTCGAATTGAGTGATGCCGCGATTGCCTCGTGTTTCATAAATTTTCCTTTCAAGATTGGCCAACGTATTTCGGGGCCATCGATCTCTTGTACTCGCTATGACAGAACTGAGATGGAATTTGTGACATAACGCCTGTTCGTCCTGGATGACTCGCCGAATATTGGGAAAGAAAATCTAGGAGGTCCCATTCCCCTGTGTTTGTATAGCTTCGCAAGATGGACCAGTCGGCCGTACAGTGATTTCGAATTGCGATGGCTGCTCGAATCATGAGCCCATTCATTTTCGCGTAATCGTGTGTGCAGACACGTTGTTGCGTTTTTTCTTAACCGTTTAATTGGCAAGACGTTTTTCGATACGCCGGTCCGGAATCAGCCAGATCAGTGCAGCCAACACAAAGACCGCCTGAGCGATCCAGGTTGCAAGTGACGTCGCAAGGATCGCCACGACATACAGCACTGATGATAGCTTTCCCTTCCAATCGCGCCCGACTGCCTTTTTGAGAATTGAATCGTGCCCTTGGGCGCGAATGATCGCCTGCTGAAGCCCGAGGTAGGCGACCGCGGCCATCAACAACACCGCTCCATAAAGTGCGGTAGGCGCAGCGGTGAAGTGGTTCTGCCCCATCCATCCGGTGGCGAACGGGAACAGCGACAGCCAGAACAACAGGTACAAGTTGGCCCACATCATTGCCCCTGTCACCGTCGTGGCCGCTTGCAGCATGTGATGATGATTGTTCCAGTAGATGCCCACATAGATGACACTCAAGACATAGCTGAGGAACGTCGGTACGAGCGGCACCAAGTCTTCCAGACGGTCGCCGTGCGGGACCTTCATCTCCAAGACCATGATCGTGATGATGATCGCGATCACTCCATCGCTGAATGCCTCTAAGCGTCCCTTCGTCATCTGTCCCTCCCGTACCTGAGAGTTAACGCGAAATCTGACGAAAACGCGAGGCTTTGGCACTGATCCCAAGCTAGGCGTTAGATCGGTTGTGCAAATGAGAGGCTATCGAATCGATGGAAGCAACTCGATCCGCGCGATTCTTCCCTGACTTAAGCGTTAGAGGGAGGTAGCCAAGCCCTTTGATTTCTTACGCAGCAGCCCGCCGGATTGGCCCCCCTTGTGCGATCTCTGCGCACGTGGCCGCACATTGACGGCACGTTTGAGCACACTTCCTCATCGTTTCGCCATCGTATTTTCCGCACTCTGATGCACAGGCTGTGCATAGCTCCGAACAGATACGGCACACCCGGTGAGCGAACTCAGAGCTGCCCGTAAGTAGGGCTACGCAGGTTCGGCACAATTCAAGACATTCGTTACAGAGCCGGATGCAGTCCCTCATCACGATCGGATCTTCGTTCAGGGACTCAGCGCGGCATTGAGAGCACCAGCGTGAGCACTGCAAACACTCCTCTATACATCGCTCGACTGCTTGATTTGGAATCGTCTGCGAATTGGTTTGCATGATTTGCCTCTCGGTTTCCGATTGAGGTGTTGGATCCCGCCATTCGTATTGCAACAGGATTGTGACAACCCATCTCATCGTTGTGACGCGACGTGCCGATGCGCGGAAGAGGGGGATGCCACAAAGCGGACTCTCACCTCGTCGTTCTCTATGACAAGACAACTCCACTAAGTGTGACAAGAGGTGTATCGAAAAATCCGAGCAGCGGCCGTCACAAATCGGGGCCGCTGGTCTCTAATGCAGGAAGTCGCAACGAGTTGCTAAGTCAGAGAGGCCTACACAATGTCGATCAACGTTAATAACGACAAGAACATTCCGATTGATCCAGACGCTTGCTACGAGGACTGGCTAGTCAGGAGGACCTGTACCTCGAAGAGACAGAGGAAGAAGTAGTTGCGATTCTAACCGCTTACGTTTCACCCGCATCGCAAAGCGGCCGCTCCACAATGATAGATATTTGCGGGGAGCGAGAATCCGATTTGGAGATCGAGGGGGTGATGACCGACTTAACGAGCCCGCGCATGGTCGGGAACCCGGATGAACAGCTAGTTGAGGCCGCCGAAGAACTGATCACTGGCGATTCAGATGATCCACCACTCAGCGAAGACTCAATCCAGGAGATGCTGAACGACTCACCTGCCAGAGGCTCGGATCAATGAGTTGACCCTTGAGGGGTTTGGGGAGATAAAATATGCCAACTCGCGATGGCAGAGGAACCACAAACTCCCTCCTCAATTGGCCTTGGGGCAGAAGCCGGGGAACACGACGATGGCCTTTCAGCTTTCGCGGGCGTGCGTCCTCGTCTGTTCGGCATCGCCTACCGCATGCTCGGAAGTGCGTCGGAGGCCGAGGATGTCGTGCAAGACGTTTGGTTGCGGTGGCAGTCTACGAA
>Ga0207100_1002_pt1 | contig 95781 bp, 87 predicted proteins | sample Alteio_BWMinHeat_82_FD_153520 | JGI IMG/M metagenome (GOLD analysis project Ga0207100, IMG submission 153520) | Enriched cells from forest soil in Barre Woods Harvard Forest LTER site, Petersham, Massachusetts, United States -... | ecosystem: Environmental > Terrestrial > Soil > Temperate forest >...
CCGCAATCAATGATGGGCAATGGCATTCGTTCCGCAGCGGCGCGGGTTCGTCACGGTTCAGCGGAGGGCGCAGTTCGGGAAACTTCGCTTCCACCGGCTTGTCCGCTCATAACGGTGGAAGGCCCGACGGCGCCTGGCATTCTTTCGGCCCGTCCAGGAGCCCTTCGTCAGGGGCGTCCTTTGGCGCGAGGCAGAGTTCGGGATTCGGGGCCTCGCGTTTCGGCGGATCGACTTTCGGCTCCTTTTCGAACGCACGCTTCGGATCGAACACGAACCGGTTCGGAGGATCCCGCTTCAATTCCTTTGGAGGGTTCCACGGATTTGGCAACCGAGGGTTTGGCGGCGGACGGGGCTGGCGCGGGAACGGGTTTCGAGGATACCGCGGCTACGGTTGGGGGAGAGGTTTTGGGTCCCGCTATGGTTGGGGCCGCGGCTTTTTTGGGACGGGCTTTGGCTGGGGAGGTTGGGGCTTTGGCGTGGGCTGGCCATACTGGGGCAGCTACTGGAGCCCGGGCTGGGCGTATGGATGGGATCCCTGGTGGTACACCCCATACTGGTACGCGCCCTGGCCGTCCTACAACTACTACCAGTACCCAGACATCGGGTACAACAATGCTCCGCCGTACGATCCCGATGCTTCGAATGACTACGATTCGCGAGCAAGTTACTCGATCGCGCCGAGCCTGGATCCGTCAGCGTTACATTTCAATGTCGACGTTGGCGTGGGCGACTGACTGCTCTTCTACTCTGGAGGGTACCTCGCTCAAGCTTTTGCTCGGGCGAGGATTTCTTCAGTACCTACATTTTTGATTCCTCCACCCCGCAAGCGGAGCTTGGACGGGGCACCCTTGAGTATCGTTTGCGATTACTGGAAGGTATTGCAGGCCGCGATGGTTCCGTCCTGAAAGCCTCGCTGGAACCACTCGGTGCGCTGGGCAGAGCTGCCGTGGGTGAAAGTCTCGGGATTCACCGTGCCGCGGGACATGCGTTGCAGACGATCGTCGCCGACCGCGGCGGCGGCCTTCAGGCCTGAATCTACGTCGCCGGGGTCGAGGAGGTTGCGCTGCTGTGTGGAGTGTCCCCAGACGCCGGCGAGGCAGTCGGCTTGCAGTTCGAGACGAACCGAAAGCTGGTTGGCGGCTTGCGGGTTCTGTTCCTGGGCTTGCCGCATCTTGCCCTCGATCCCCAGCAGTTTTTGCACGTGGTGTCCAATTTCGTGGGCCAGGACGTAGGCTTCGGCGAATTCTCCGGGGGCGCCGAAGCGCTGCTTCAGTTCGTCATAGAAGCCTAGGTCGATATAGACCTTTTCGTCCTCGGGGCAGTAGAAAGGGCCGGTCGCGGATTGCGCTGCGCCGCAGGCAGAAGGGTAGTAGTCGCGATAGAGGACGAGCTTGGCGTGGCGGTAAGGCACGCCCTGCGCCGGCAGGACCTGGCTCCAGGTGTTCTGGGTGTCGTTGAGGACGAATGTCACGAAGTCTACCAGCGGCTTTTCCTGCTGGTCGCGGACGGGATCGGGTTGACTGACCGTGGTGCCACCCGTGTCCATGGAGCCGTTGCTGACGAGCGACAGAAAATCACGTTTGAAAATCAGGCTGAGGATGAACAGGACGATAATCCCACCCAGGCCCAAGTGGATGCCTCCGGGGCGGAACCCGCCTCCGCCGCTTTCGTCGCGGCGATCTTCAACGTCGTCACTGCTGCCGCCTGGTGTCCAGCGCATGGTCCCCTCGCAACTCGCTAGCACTTGGGTCTAGAGTTTCGCACCGCAATTGCTCTAGCAGTGTTTAGTAGCGTTTCTTTCGCTCCTTCGAACTGGATCCGCTACCGTGCTTTACCCCAGGCTTGCGCCCTGGGCTTTTTTCTGGCGCCGCTTTGCGGCTTGATCTTATCTGGTTGCGGCAGCCGAAATCTAAGCCGAAATCGAAGTCAAAATCTAAGTCAAAGGCGGCGGACAAGAATGTCCGCCCCACACGGCTGCCGACACTCAATTCGTTTTCGGTTTGACCAGGTGATAAAGGCCGAGCAACACGATGGCCCCTACGACGGACATGATGAAGCCCGCGGCCTGTCCCTCCTGGTACCAGCCAATGGCGCGACCTGCCCAGGTGGCAATGAACGATCCAGCGATGCCGATCAACATGGTGACGATAATCCCGCCTGGATCCTTGCCCGGCATAATGAGTTTCGCTACCGCCCCAATGACGAGGCCGATCAATAGTGTCCACAGCAGATGCATATGGTTTTCCTCCCGCGCTCGCGTGCCTACGGGCCCATCTCGGCGCGGCGGGAAGTATAGCCTAGAACGGCTTCGGCCGTCAGACCTCGGACCTCGGGTATCTCCCCAAGCTCGCGGGGCTGACATCCGAGGTCTGAAGTCCGAGGTTCGCCTTAGGCGGCTTCTGGAATTACCAGTTTCTGGCCGACCTTGATCTTGTCGGGATCGTCCAGGTTGTTGGCTTTTGCGATCGCCAGATATTTGTTGGCATCCCCGTAGAAGTGCTTGCTGATTTTGGACAGGTTGTCACCCGGTTGCACGGTGTAATCCTGCGCACCCTGTTTGGCTTCGATGTCATGCTTCAGGTCGGAGAAAGTTGGATCAACGGCCTTGATGGCATCCCAGATGCGGTTCTTGCTGGCCTCTGAAACGGCGATCGCTTTCACGTAAAGCTGGTTGCCATCCAGATTCACGTTCAAAAGCTGTGCCCCTTCCTGCTGAATCTTATCCAGAACCGGCTGGTATTTTTGCTTAAGTTGTTCAAATAGGTCAGGCATATGTTTCTCCTCTCAACGATTATTGGACGAAGTAAACGCGCCCAGCTAAGGCGCACCGTGTAGATTGCGGGGGCCCTTCGTAGGTCTTGAACGGTATACCTTTTCGGCTGTGCAATACAATCGGGGCGGTGCGAAGGTGAAGGATTCAAAATGTCCCGGAGGACAGTTGATAATAGCCCGCCACTTCAGTGGCGGGGGCGGGTGGGCAGATACGCGTGCCGTAGGCAGGCACGCGTGAAACGGAACTGCGGCGTACGTGGAGGTGGGTTCAGCCGTCCCTACGGGACGGGAACCTTACGGGTCGCCTACCCGGCGTTGAAACGCCGGGCTACTATCAGGCGTCCCTCCGGGCGTCGCATCACCAAAGTTACCCCTGGAGCCGACATCCCGGAGGCCCTCGCTGTGGCTCGTGATACACTGAGTTTGCGTCTAATACCACGGTTGTGGTGCGGTTGCTCTGGGTTGAACCTGAATTCCCGCCTAATTTCCCTCCGTTTGTCTTCGGCGTAAATAACTGGCAATGCTAGTTGCTGCTCGCCCCGGAAGCTTCGTGTGCGCGCCGCGATCGCTTCCGCCAACAGAAAAAGAGAAAAAACAATAATGCAGAGTTTCACAGAATTACCTCTCTCGCCCTATACGCAAGAGAGACTATCGTCCCTTAACTTTTCCATTCCGACCCCGGTGCAAGCCGCGGCCATTCCGCAGGCACTCGCGGGCAAAGATGTGCTCGCCACGGCTCAGACGGGAACCGGTAAAACACTGGCTTTTCTGGTCCCGATCATCGAGCGTCTGCTTCAGGCTGGAAGGCCTGGTTTAGACAAATCTGGCTTAGACAAATCCGGAATCATGGCGCTGGTACTGGTGCCCACGCGCGAACTGGCCATGCAGGTGGTTGACCAGTACAACGCCTTGCGAGGTTCAAGACTGTCTCCGGCAGCCCTGGTCGTTGGCGGTTTGGCCGAAGGTAGCCAATTGACTGCACTGCGCAGGGGAGCCCGTCTAGTAGTCGCTACGCCAGGACGGTTGGAAGACTTTCTGGATCGCCGTCTGATCACCTTCCAGAACCTACAAGTGCTGATCCTCGACGAAGCCGACCGTATGCTGGACATGGGGTTCCTGCCGGCGCTTCGGCGGATTGCTAGAGTCCTGCCTAAAGATCGCCAGACCATGTGTTTTTCCGCCACCCTGGAAGCGTCGGTGGCTCATCTGGTCAGCGACTACACCAGAAGCCCGGTGCGTCTGGCCTTCGGTTCGACCTTGAAGCCGTCGGAGAATGTACGCGTTCAGGCCTTCGAAGTGGCCGCTGATCGCAAACAGGAGATGCTGCACCGGCTGCTCTCGAAAGAGACCGGCCGCTGCCTGGTGTTCGCGCGCACCAAGCGCGGTACCGAGCGTCTGGCCAAGAACCTGAATCGCGAAGGCTTTGCTGCTGCCATGATTCATGGCGACCGCTCGCAACCGCAGCGCACGGCAGCGCTGACCGGATTTCAGCAGGGACGCTACCGCATCCTGGTAGCCACCGACCTGGCGTCGCGCGGCATCCACGTGCAGGACATTGCCCACGTCATCAACTACGATTTGCCGGAGGTGGCGGAGAACTTCATTCACCGTGTCGGCCGCACGGGACGGGCCGGCGAACTGGGCGTGGCTTCGACCCTCTTCGCGCGCGAACAACGCTCAGAGTTGCACCAGTTGGAGCGCACTCTGGGAATCCGGATGGAACGTATGCAGGCTGACGAGACTCCACTGGTCAGGCCGGAGCGCATCCAAACCGACGAGTCCCGTGAAGCTGCAGCCAGATCAACCCTGATTCGGCTGCCCGGAGAAGTCCTGCAAATCCAAATGGGAAGCTAAGCAGAAAACTACCATTGCTTCCGTAGGGGCGGGTGCCCTCACCCGCCCAGCGGAGCGAACGCTCCGCGCAGCGCCTGCCAAACTAATCTGAACTCTCGGCCTGAGACTTCCGTACATATTCGTAGGCATTCCCATGGCGAAGCTCCGCCTGATTCCGCTGCTCTTCCTCGCCGCCTTTTCCTCGCGGCCCGCGAGGGCAGACGATTCCCTGACCGCCGATGCCATCATGGCCCGAGTGGCCACCAACCAGGACAGCAGCGAAAGGCTGCGAAGGCAGTACATCTATCATCAGCACGTTCAGGTGATCTCGAAAAAGCCGAGCGGCAAGATCCTGCGCGAAGAGACTGCTGACTACCATATTGTTCCCAAGTCCGACCGCACCGAAAGGACGCTCGAGCAGATCACCGGCCGGTACTGGCACAAGGGCAAGTACGAAGCCTTCAGCGGCGAGCCTGTGCCAAACCCCGAAAGCACCGACGGCGAGTTGGTCCATGACTTTCGTGATGACGTTACCGACGAGAAGTCTAAAGACGGCCTGGCCCACGACTTGTTCCCGCTCACCACCGACGAGCAAAAGGACTACAAGTTTCGCCTCATCGACCACGAGCTTTTCGAAGAGCGTCAGGCTTACCACATAGCTTTCACTCCGAAGGACGACGAGGACACGGACTGGGCCGGCGAGGCCTATATCGACGCGCTGGAGTTCCAGCCGATTTACGTGTTTACGAAGCTTGCTCAACCCTTGCCGTTTGGCGTCCGGAAATTCCTGGGCACCGACCTGCCTGGTATCGGCTTCGCGGTTCATTACCGGCGACAGGACGATGGCATCTGGTTTCCTGCCAGTCTGGGCAGCGAATTTCGTATCCGCGCGCTCTTCTTTTTCAATCGCACGATGACGGTGTCTCTGGAGAACAGGGACTTCGAGCACACGCACGTGCAGAGCAAGATCACGGGCGCGGAGCAATAGTACGGCAACATGGAGGACGGGCGTCTACGCCCGTCTCACTGCCGCACGAGCGAGGAGGCTCGCGCCTCCATTACGTCCTTCCCGTATACTTTCTCGACATCATTTTTCATAAAGGAGGCAATGATGGCGACTTTGCCTGAGGGCTTTGCTGAGTTGAAACAGCGTATGCGGGCCATGTGGATGGCGGGTGACTTCGGTGAAATCGCGAAGCTGAATTCCCATGGAGCGGAAGACTTCATCGCGCGCCTCCATCTCAAGCCTGGGACGAGAGTGCTGGACGTGGCTTGCGGCACGGGGAACCAATCCATTCCGGCCGCCCGGGCAGGCGCGGAGGTCATTGGCCTCGATATTGCCACCAATCTTCTGGAACAGGCCCGCAAACGGGCCGCCGATGAAAAACTGAACATCGAATTCGTCGAGGGCGATGCCGAGAAGTTGCCTTACGAGGCGGCGCGATTCGATGTCGTGGTATCGATGTTCGGAGCCATGTTCGCACCGCGGCCCGAGGTAGTTGCATCAGAGCTGCTACGCGTCTGCCGCCCCGGCGGCTTGATCGCCATGGGTAACTGGACGCCGGACGGCTTTGTCGGACAGATGTTCAAGATAACGTCTCGCCACGCACCGCCTCCGCCCGGCGTGCCTGCGCCTTCGTTGTGGGGAGACGAGAAGGTTGTAACTGAACGCCTGGCCGGGAAAGCGCTCCTCGAGATGACGAAGCAGCACCTGCTGTTCGACTATCCCTTTCCGCCATCTGATGCGGTGGCCTTCTTCAGAAAATATTTCGGCCCTACCCAAATGACCTTTGCGCGCCTCGAAGAAGCGGGTCAGAAAGCCCTGGCCGCCGATTTGACCGGGCACTGGACGAAGAACAATCAAGGAGATCCCAACCACACGGTGATAAAAGCCGAGTACCTTGAAGTCCACGCTACCGTTGTCTGAGGTGCCCCGTCCAAGCTCCGCTTGGGCCGGGATATTCATCTGTCACATAACGTTAAAAGTTAGACCGGTCATTGACCAAGTATTTCAAAGAAAACCCCCGCCCAAGCGGAGAGCTAGGACGGGGCACCCAGAGAACGAGACCACTACCAAGTACCTCAAACCATCGAAGGAATCGACTCTGCCACTGCCATCCGATCGAAAGCTCATAGCCCTGAGCGAGGACTTGCTCAAGGGTTCGACGCCATCCTCAGCCTGCACCCGGGTTTTCGCCCAGCTCATGCCAAGGGCGAATTGCTTGCGGGCACATTTATTCCATCCAAAGACGCAATTTCGTTAACGCGGGCGCCGCACATCGCTCGCGCGTCCACTACGGTGGTGGTTCGTTTTTCCAACGCCACCGGACTCCCCCAGCTGCCTGACAACGACCCGAATGCTAATCCGCGCGGCATGGCGATTCGATTTCAGCTGGCTGAGCATGTTCACACCGACATCATCAGTCACTCGGTGGATGGATTTCCCGTCAGAACCAGGCTGGAGTTTCTCGAATTCTTGCGGGCCGTGGCCGCGAGCGATCCAGCGAAACTCTCCGGGTCGCCGTTGGAGGCATTTCTCGGCAGCCATCCCGCAGCGCTCGCCTTCGTTCAGCCAAAGCCGGTTCCGGCCAGCTTCGCGAGGGAGGCATTTTTTGGCGTGACGGCGCTCCGCTCATGAACCAGGCTGGCGTTGGCCGCTACGGACGCTATCGGATTATTCCGGAGGCGGGAGTCGAGCATCTCGCCGACGCGACTGCGAAGGGCAAGGACGTGAACTTTCTTTTCGATGACCTGACGCGTCGCCTCTTGGCTGGTCCGATCAGTTTCCGTATTGTTGTGCGGGTTGCGAACGAGCACGATGTCGTGGATAACGCTACCATCCCCTGGCCTGAGGACCGGCCGCTGATTGATTTCGGCAAGCTTACTCTCACCGGAACGGTTCCCGATGACGCCCGTGAACAGAAGCAGATTATCTTTGACCCTATTCCGAGAGTGGACGGGATCGAGCCGTCGGACGATCCCTTGCTTGAGCTCCGTGCCGCGATCTATCTCATCAGCGGACGCCGGCGGCGTAAAGCTCCGGAATGAGTCGCGGAGAGATTAAGTAAAAGCCCCGCCCAAGCGGACACCTTGGACGGGGCGCCCTCGAGAGTCGTTATTTCGATTGCTCCAGCACTGCATTCACGCTTACCTGGCCGCTGGAGATGGTGATGGTTCTTTCCCACGGAGTGAATCCGGACTTTTTTACGGTTATCTTGTGCTGCCCGGCTGACACTCCGATGGTGGACGGCGTGTTGCCGACAAAGCTGCCGTCGATTTCGATGTCGGCTCCCTCCGGAGTGGATGACACTTGCAGATGGGCCTGGTCGCCTGAAGCGGAAGCACTGTTGGCCGGCGCCGCAGCGGGAGGACTACCGCCGGATTCGGGCGCAGGAGTGCTGCTACTCGGCGCAGGAGTGGGAGCGCTGCCAGAGGCTGCTGCCGGGGTTGCTGGGGGAGGTGACACTGCCTGGAACTTGGTTATGTCCAGTTTCATGTCTCCATTCACGTAGGCCGTGATTGCGGTGCCTTTCGGGATCGAAATGTCTTTGCCGTGCATGAACAGAAAGAACGGGGCGGCGGGGAAGAATACGAGACTGGTGGCGACGATGCCGCCGGTCATGGCTGCGGTGTGGCCTCCGCCCTGGACCGCCTTCACGGCCCGGAGTGGCGCTTTCTCGCTGTCCACTAGTTTCGCGTAGTCGATGTTGATATCCAGTTTTCCCCCACGGGCCATTCTGCGTTTGGCTTGGGCCTCGGTCACTGTGGCAAAGGCAAGCCCACCCTTGGGAATGACGACCACACCTTTGACCTGCACGTCTTCGAGGACTTCGAAGTCGAGGGTGTCACCGACTTGAGAGTCGCCGGACGATACGGTGCGATTGGTCCTCAATTTCACCGGCGTTCCGTCTTCGAGGACGAAGCCCTTTGGGGCGGCCGGAGGGGTTGGAGGGGGCGGCGTTTGTGCCTGGTCGGCATTCGTCGAGTCCGACGAATCGGGTTGAGCTGCGGGGGTTGTCTGGTTCGAAGCTTGCGAAAAGAGTGTCGTGCACAGGCACAAGCACGCGACCAGACGAAGGGTTTTCACCATCATGTTCTCCGAATAGAGCAGGTTCAGGGAAAACTCAGGGCCCCGAAACCTGAGAAATGGATTGCGAACAATATCGTGACGCCGTTTGCGAGTCAAGTAGCAGGAGCGAATCCGCTGGAGCGCCCAGGCTTTGTTTCTCTAAATGAGGATTGCGCGGTTGTTTCTCGCTTGGATTGTCGCTGCCAACTGAAATGCTGCGTGACTGAAAGATGTCCCCACCACGTAGCCTTGCAAAAAACGCAAGGGTGGGGCAGCCTTGGTGCCTGGAGTTGACGAGAAAGGTCGAACCTCATGCGAGCAGACATCGTGCCCGGTGCTGTCTTTCCGGATTATGAATTGACCGATCATACGGGTAAGCGCCGCAAACTCTCCGAGCTGCAGGGACCTGATCCGATGATTCTGGTCCTCGGTCGCGGGGGCTTCTGCCCGAAAGACCGTCGTCAAGCCGAGGGTCTGGTTCAGCTTTATCACGAGATGGAAGTCGGATACTGCGGGCTGGTCACGATCAGCACGGACAACCTGAGTACTACCAACGAGTACCGTACCGGCGTCGGAGCGCATTGGCCATTTTTGTCGGATGCGGGACGCGTGGTGCAGAAGGACCTCGATATCGCCGAGTATACGGACCCGACACACAATCCGATGATTCCGCACACTGTCGTCCTCGAGCCCGGACTCGTCGTCTTCAAGATCTATGGCGGCTACTGGTTCTTTGCCCGCCCGACTGTCGAAGAGCTTCGACAAGACCTGCGCTCGGTGTTGCAGAAGTGCCGGCCGGACTGGGATATTGCCCGTCCTGAACTGAAGGCCGCTTGGGAACGGGGTGAGAAAGATCGCTTCTATCCCTACGGCAAGAGTTACGCCAAAGTGTTTGCGGAACAGGATTGAGCGGGCCCCTACGCTTGGGGCACCCGACTGAAGAAAGGAGCAAGCAACTGAAGTACACGGACATCTCCGGGCCGGACGACGCGAAGTCGGACGAATTATTTATGGAGGAAGCGCTTCGCGCTGCCCAGCGCGCATTCGAGGCGGGGGAAGTTCCCGTGGGCGCGGTCGTGGTCTGTGATGGCAAGATCATCGGTCGCGGAGGCAACCGCAATCTCGGCGACTCTGACCCCAGCGCCCACGCCGAGATCGTAGCGCTGCGCGAGGCGGGTGCCGCGAACGGTAACCACCGCCTGGAAGGCTGCGAACTGTTTGCTACAATTGAGCCGTGCGCCATGTGTGCCGGCGCTCTGGTCCATGCCCGGCTGAAACGCCTGGTTTACGGCGCGGATGACCCTAAAGCGGGCGCCATCCGTTCGGTGATGCAGGTCCTGAATCATCCCAGCCTGAACCACCGCATGGAAGTGACAGCGGGCGTCCTGGGCGGCCGTTGCGCTGAGCTGTTGCAGTCGTTTTTCCGAAGCCGTCGCTAGTCGGCTTTTGTTGCGGAGAGGTGCGTGAGTGGTTGAAACGATCCGCCTCGAAAGCGGACATACCTTAACGGGTATCGGGGGTTCAAATCCCTCCCTCTCCGCCATATTCCTTCTAGCTTCTTCAAGGGTTTCCTGCCGGCAGTAACTTCCTTCTTCTCTATGCGTCTAAAGTTGGCGAGGTTCTCGCCATGAGACTGCCGCGAGTTTTCTGCTGCGTAATCCTGCTGGCACTACCGCTTGTGGCGCAGCGCGAGCAGTTCCAGAACGCTGACGTGACCTATGACTGGGTGGTAAACCATAGCGGGCAGAAGTTACGGACGTTTATTACCCGTCCCAAGGCGACCGCGAGCAAGGTTCCGGTCATATTTTTCGTAGGGTGGCTCAGTTGCGACACGATGGAGTATTCCGACGCCAATACGCGTGACGGGTTTGGCATATTCATGCGGCGCCTCATTGACGAATCGGGATACTCCACTGTGCGCATGGATAAGCCCGGGGTGAGCGAGAGCCAGGGCGATTGCTCCAAGGCGGATTTCAACAGCGAGATGGAGGGGTGGCAGGCTGCATTCGAGTCGTTGGGAAAATATGACTTCATGGATCGCGAACGCGTCTTTGTCGTTGGGCTCAGCAATGGCGGTGGGTTCTCGCCGCTGGTGGCGCAGAAGCATCCGGTGCGCGGCTTCGTTTCTGCGGGCTCGTGGGGGCGCACCTGGTATGAGCACATGTTGGAACTCGAACGGCGGCGACTGACTGGAGAGGGCAAATCACCGGCCGAAGTGAATGCGTCGGTAAAGGTCTTTGCCGACTTCTACAACCTGTACCTGATGAAAGGCATGACTCCCGGGCAGGTCATCGCTCAACATCCCGAGTGGAAGCAGTTCTGGTACGACGCCCCTGATGGTCAGTACGGACGTCCGGCGGCGTTTTACCAGCAACTGCAGGCGCTGAACCTGGGCGACGCCTGGCAAAAAGTGAATGCACCGGTGCTGGTAATCCGCGGAGGGGCTGACGACATCATGAGCCGCACAGACAGTCAGGCTATCGTTGAAATTGTGAATCAGGTGCATCCCGGGCACGCCCGCTACCTCGAGATCGACGGGATGGGACACGGGTTTACGGTGAACCACAAGTTTTACGACGCTCTGGTGCCGACTGTGCTGGATTGGATGAAACAGCAGCTGAACTAGAATCGGGTCGGTTTATCCCTTCTTGAAGTACTGCACTTCGCGTTCATGCCTCTCCGCAGCGGCCCGGGTGGAGAACGTTCCCAGGTTCCGGCGATGGCCGGTCTTGGGATTTTTCTTTCTCGAGTAAAGCCGATATTTTCCGGATTGTAGTTTGCGAATCATAGGACTTTGAGATGCAGGTTGGGCGCGGCGGTTTGTTGCAGGCTCGCCAGTATAATCGGGACGAACTGAGAACCGGGAACTGATCGTACTGACGACTGACCATGGAAATACGCCGCCTGACCGAACTCGATGCAGAGGCTTACCGCCAGCTTCGCCTCGAAGCGCTGGAACGGGAGCCGCTGGCCTTCACGGACTCGGTTGCCGAACATCACGCGATGCCGTTGGAATCCATCAGGAAACGCCTGGGGAGCTCCGAAGACAATTTTGTTCTTGGCGCGTTTATCGACCGTCAATTGATTGGCATGGCTGGATTTTTTCGCCGACGGGGCGAGAAGATCCGTCATCGTGGCGGGATTTGGGGTGTGTACGTCTCGGAGGAGTGCCGCGGGAAAGGCATCGGCCGGGCCTTGTTGGGGGAGCTGATCGGATTGGTGCAGCTTTTACCCGGCATGGAGCAGGTGGCGCTTGCGGTCAGTAGCCAGAATGTGGGAGCCAAGGGGCTCTATGAGTCTTTGGGGTTTGAGCTTTACGGGTGCGAGCGGCGGGCTTTGAAGATTGGCGATGAGTACGTGGATGAAGAGTTGATGGTGTTGTATTTTCCGCGGTGACACTTGAGTGGTCTGAGTGTGGGACCAAAGATCTAGCCGAGCCTTGCTCGACCTGGACGGGCGGGGGCGTCCGTCTCCACATGTGCGCCACATGGTCCCTGGCGCGGATGGCTACACTACGAAGTATTTTGCGCCGGGGTGATGGACTACGATGGCTGATGTGGACTGCTCGGGATCCAGGAGGAAGCCGGTGGTGAGTCGGACGCCGACGTTCTCTTCGGGATGGAGCAGGGCGAACAACTTGGTCTGATCCTCCAGATTGGGGCACGCGGGGTAGCCGAACGAATAGCGCGAGCCGCGGTATTTCTGGTGAAACAGATCGCGGGTATGAGGAGAATCCTCGCCGGCGATGCCCAGCTCTTCGCGCATCTTCTTATGCAGGTATTCGGCCAGGGCTTCGGCAGTCTCCACGCTGAGGCCGTGCAGGTAGAGATACTTGGTGTACTCTCCGGCTTCGAACAACTTCTGGGTTTCGACCGATGCCCGGGCTCCCATGGTGACTAGAGAAAGGCCAATGACGTCCATTTTGCCCGATGACTTCGGGGAGAAGAAGTCGGAGATGGAGAGCTTGCGGCCTTCGCGTTGCCGGGGGAAGGTGAAGCGGAGGAGTTCCTTCGTGTGATCTTCCGCGTCATGCACGATGGTGTCGTTGCCATCGCTCTGGGCGGGGAAATACCCGTAGACCGCTTTTGGTTCCAAAATTCCGCTCGCGATCACTTCTTCTTCGAGATTTTTCTTAATGGGACGGAATTTCTGCTCTACCAGACGGAGATAGTCTTCCTGTGACGCCGTTTTCAATTGCCACTGGTTCTTGAATAGCGCGGTCTCGTTGATGAAAGGGAAGAGTTCCCGGAGATCGAAATCTTTGCGCACCTTTTCACCCCAGAATGGCGGGGTGGGAATATTCGGCGCATCTTTTACGACCGGACTTCGCTCCGCGAATATCGGGCCGGTTTCTTCGTCGACTGCAGCGGCCTTGGCATATTCCTTGACGGTGCGTCCTTCGAGCAGGCGAGCCTGCTTCTTGCCGTTGGCTGAGGCCAGGTCTTCCATGATGTGCAGGCCTGCGAAGGCGTCGTCGGCATAGAAGACGGCATTCGAATATTCGCGGCGGAGGTCGTCTTCCACGTACTTGCGGGTGAGCGCGGCGCCGCCGCAGATGACCGGGAACTCAAGCTTCTGCCGTTCCAGGTCCTGGATCACGTACTTCATCTCAAGCGTGGACTTCACCAGCAGGCCGCTCAGGCCTATGGCGTCGGCCTTGTGTTCCATTGCGGATTTGATGATTACGTCACCGGGCTGCTTGATGCCCAGATTGACAACCTTGTAGCCGTTGTTGGAGAGAATGATGTCGACCAGGTTCTTGCCAATGTCGTGCACGTCGCCCTTCACCGTGGCCAACACGATCGTGGCTTTCTGTGAGCCGGCCTTCTTCTCCATCTTGGGTTCGAGGTAGGCCACTGCCTGCTTCATCACGCCCGCCGAATCGAGCACCGACGGCAGCTGCATTTTGCGGGCGCCAAACAAATCACCCACGGTACGCATGCCGTCGAGCAGGACGTTGTTGATCAGGTCAAGCGGGGAATACTGGGTGAGCGCCTCTTCCAGTATTTCCTCCAGAGTCTTTTTGTGCGCGCCTTCGCCAACCGCTCTTTCGCCGTTGATGATGGCGAACTTCAGCTTGTCTTCAACCGAAAGAGTTTCGACGTGCGCGGTGGTCTCGCTTTGTCCCTTGCCTTTCTTGCCGGCAAAGTGGTTCATGTATTTCTGCAGCGGGTCGCCGTCGGAGGCCGCGTCGCGATAAATCAGCTTCAGCGCTAGATCAACCTCCTCCTGAGGTATCTTGTATAAAGGATAGATTTTGGAGTAGTTGACGATGGCCATGTCGAGACCGTTGTTAACCGCTTCGTGCATGAAAACGGAATTCAGCACGCGCCGCGGGTAGGCATCGAGGCCGAAGGAAATATTGCTGACGCCGAGAATGGTTTTCACCTCGGGCAGTTCCTGCTTGATGCGCTTCACCGCCGCCAGAGTTTCAATACCAGCCGAACGGTAATCCTCCTGGCCGGTGGTGATGGGCAGAGTCAGGGCGTCAAAGATCAGGTCAATGCCGCGCAGGCCGTATTTTTCCGTCGCCAGCTTGTAGATACGTTTGGCGATGGCGACCTTCTTGTCGGCGGTGAGTGCCATGCCGTCTTCATCGATGGTCAGCGCGATTACGGCGGCGCCGTAACGGCGCGCCATGGGCAGAACTTTTGAAGTACGTTTTTCGCCATCTTCCAGGTTGATGGAATTGATGATGGCCTTGCCTGGGATACGCTTTAACGCTTCTTCGACTACGTCTGCTTCTGTTGAATCGACCAGGATTGGAGCAGGCACTCGGGTGGCGACCTTTTCCAGGATCGAAGTGATGTAGCCTTTTTCGTCTTCGCCAACGATGGCGCAGCACAGGTCGAGCATGTGCGAGCCCTCGTTCGCCAACTTCTTGGCCATCGCCAGAATGTCGTCGTACTTTTTGCCGCGAACCAGGTTGCGGAAGTGCTCCACCCGGGTCGTGGTATTCATCTCTTCGGCAACGACCAGCGGTTTGGGATCGAGATCAAGTGGAACGGACGTATAGGCGCTCGACGCGGCCGCCGTGGGCTTGACGTCGTGCCGGGCGGGTGCCACGTTGGAAACGGCATCGACGACAGCTTTCAGGTGCTCCGGCGTCGTGCCGCAGCATCCGCCGACAATGCTCACGCCGTACTCGGTCACGAAACGCTTGTGATATTGCGCAAGCTCGGCGGGGCTGAGTCTGTAGACCGCGTGTCCGCCTTCGTTTTGGGGAAGGCCGGCGTTGGGCAGAATCGAGATAAGCTTGCTCGAATTGAGGCCGAGGAAGCGCACCGCGTCGTTCATCTCTTTCGGGCCAGTGGCGCAGTTGAGGCCAATAACGTCCACATCAAAGGGTTCGAGAGCGGTGAGCGCCGCGCCGATTTCGGTGCCGAGCAGCATGGTGCCCGTGGCCTCGAGTGTGACCTGCACGGTGACCGGCAGGCGCTTGCCGGCTTTCTGCATAGCGTCGAAGATGCCCACCAGCACGGCTTTGGCCTGAAGCAGGTCCTGACAGGTTTCGGCGAGAAGGATATCCACGCCGCCTTCGATCAAAGCAACGGCCTGCTCAGTGTAGCCGGCTACCATGTTGTCGAAGGTGATGTGTCCCAGCGATGGTAGCTTCGTAGTGGGACCGATGGAGCCAGCCACGAAGCGCGGCTTGTCTTTCGTGGAAAATTGCTGCGCGACTTCCTTCGCGATCTTCGCGGCGGCGATGTTGATCTCGGCGACCTTGTCTTGCAGATCGTACTCGGCCAGGACAACCCGGGCACCACCGAAGGTGTTGGTCTCGACTACGTCGCAGCCTACCTTAAAGAAGTCGGCGTGGATGTCCTTGATGATGTCGGGACGGCTGAGGACAAGCAGTTCGTTGCAGCCTTCCTTGCCCCAGAAATCGTCCACACTGGGGTTACGGAACTGGATGTTCGTCCCCATGGCGCCGTCGTAGATGACGACGCGGTCTTTCACAGTTTGGAGGAAGTCAGACATTTTAAAGCGAATAATCGTCAGATCTCAGATTCAAGTTCTCGGTTCTCAGCAAATCCGTGGCCGAATTTCGAGGCCGGATGCACAAACGCCGGCCCGCTTGGGACCGGCGTCTCATCCTCTGACAGAATCTAGTGAACTCTAGCTCCCCTGTACAGGTAACGAAGGTGCTCCGGATGCCACCTCGTCTCGATTAAACACCGCGCCGGCTCCCATATGCGCTGGCATGGGGGCCAGCATCTGCTCTTTGCGATAGACCAGGTTGCTGGCGTTAAAACTGGCGATTTCGAACCCGTGTCCGTGGGTGATGGCGTCGGTGGGACAGGCTTCCACGCAGTAGCCGCAGAAAATACATCGATTGTAGTCGATGTTATAGACTTTGGCGTAACGCTCGGCCCCGCTGACCCGGTTCTCCTCCGTGTTCTCGGCTGCCTCAATATAGATGCAATTCGAGGGGCAGGAGGCGGCGCACAGAAAGCAGGCCACACACTTTTCCAGGCCATTCTCGTCACGCTGCAGCACGTGCACACCGCGATAGCGTTCCTGGAACATGGCACCCTTTAGCGGACCGGGTCCGTCGGGATAGTTCTCCACAGTCGTAGGCTGAAACATCTCCCGGAAGGTGATGCTCATGCCTTTGGCAATGGCCGCGATGTTCTGAAGGACTGGCATATCACTCTAGTATACCGAAAGGATTGGGTTGGCGCAGAGCGGTGACGGGCGTGATCAGGTTCAACGCTGAGGCTTGGATTTGGCGCTGTGGCCCAGGGCGACGAGGAAGATAGCGCTCTTGCCTTCGGCATGCGGGGAGAAGAAGGCGGTTACATCGTCGTCGAAGAACGTCAGGCCAGTAGCACCCAAGTGTTGCGCGTAGGCTGCGAGGTAGAGTTTGCCGCCGACAATGCCGGCTTCGAGTTGCACTGCGCGATATCCCCGATTGCCATAGCGTTGCAGGATGGGGCGCAGGTCAGCCAGGAAGAAGACATCGACTGCGGCGTCGGCGGGCAGGGCTTGCTGCAATCCGAGGTATCCGGCTTGAGAACGGAAATCACCTGGCTTCAGAGACTCGAGCACCCCGCGGCCGCGGTGGAAGGCGTAGGCCCCTGGCTCGACGCCCTCTACGGCGTGGATGATCAGGTACAGGTGGTTGAGTTGCGATCCCACAGGATCGAGAAAATCGGCGGGGACGCCCCGAGTGGCGCGATCAAGCATGGTGGAAAGTTGCGCCAGGGTGATCGGCGCATGCGCGAACTTGCGACTGGAACCGCGCCGCAGGATGACTTGCTCGATGGGGTCGCGAGGTATTTCTGCATCAGACTGAGACTCAAGGCGGACGACTGGTCCGGCTGGAGGTGGAAAATGCGAGAGCGGAGTTCCCCCGCGCCACCTCGCAACTTCTTCAGATGAGTAGAGCGAAGAACCTGTGTGCATTTCGCGCATGAGGGGATAGTCAATCTCGCGGCGAGAGAGCGGAACAGTTTCGAGGCCAAGCGGCGCGACGGTTACTGGCGATTGTATCGGGAGTGCGGAGGCATGGCCGAGGGGTACGAGGGAAAAAGCCACCTCGCGCTGAGGATCGACGTCGAGCAGGCGATTCACGGTGTCATCGACGAATCCGCAAACCACTTTGGCCGGGAGGCCCAGGGCCGTGCCGACCGCCAGAAGGTTGGCGAGAAGCGTCCCGTTGTCCCAGCCGAAGTGGCGGTAGGTGCGGTCTTGATACTTCCAGGCGTTGCGCCAGTAGGTGGCGGTGCACACGATGGTAAGCGGAGCGTGGGCGATTGCGGGTTCGGTCGCCGTGGCTTCGATCAGAACGCTGCGATAGTCTCCGGCACGCAAGCGGCGCAGACCGAACTCGGCGGCGGCGAAGTGATAGACGCCGGCTTCGAGGTTGGTAAGATCGCCGCAGACCAGGTAGAGTTCGATTTCGTAAAGCGCTCCAGTGCAGGCGGCGGCGCGAAAATAAATCTCGCCGCCAGGGTATTTTCTGTGCCGGGTGATTCCCGCCGAGAGGTAGAGCAGTTGGGCTATGGCTTCGAGGTCAGGGAGGGCTTCGGTTTGCGGCGGAACGATTTCGGCGATGCCGGAAAGGGCAGCGACTCCGGTCTGCCGCACTTCGGCGGGTAAGGGCGACGGTTCCAGCGTGGGGTAGATCTTGAAGGGTAAGGGTTGGTTGTCGAAATCCAGGAAATGCGGGTTGTTGCGGACGCTGGCATAGGAATGCTTGGTGGCGTCGTGATACCTTTGCGCGATTTCGGAATTTCGGTTGTCGGGCACGCGGTGTGGGCCGTAATGAGCATACTCTTCAACCGGTGTCGTTAACTGACCTCATCTTGTACCACGCTTCAGTTGGATGAACAATCTGGTGGGATCTTTCCGAAGGCGATGTTACAAGGCGCCTCTGCGTGGCTTTTCCGAGGTGTAAACTGCATCGGACAAGCCAAATGACGATGAGCGAATCGACGTTCTCTTCGCAGCTCTATCTCCTCGCTACTCTATTCCTGTTGTTGCCGCACCTCCATGGAGGCGGAAGCGTCTTATTTAGCCCGCGGAAACATGAAAGCCAATCGCCTGCCATGAAGATCATCGCCGGAACTTCAGATCGGGAGAAAAACGGGCTTCGCGGCCCGGTCAGGTCTTGTACCGAAGAAAGAACCTTCGACTTTGGCAAAATCGTGACCATAACGGAGTACGACCCAGATGGAAGAATTCTGAGCCAGCGGACGGTTAATGCCGACGGTTCGGAGTCGGTCAACAACAAGAGCTACGACACCGAAGGCCGCTTGCTCCGATCCAGTTGGGGCAAGCCTGGCGCGCAGCCTGCAAGCGAGGCGATCAATTCCTATGACGACAAAGGGCGACTGCTGAGCGTTACTCACCGCAGCGTGGCCGGTGATGCGAACGCCCCGATCACGGAAACGATTGAGTCGTATTCCTACGATGAGAGCGGGAGACTGGTTGAGATCGCGGCTAGGGGCGAGGACGGGAGCCACTCGACGTTTGAGTACGACAGACGAGGAGGCAAGACAATGATCCGAACCTTTGCTCCAAAGAAGCCGCAAGACAAGCTGGTCGGATTTGCTGGTTCTCCTTTCGACATAGCCCAGGCTGGACATGGGATTCCCGACGGCGCCAGCGTAACAATCATCTATAACAACCTCAATGTGCCTACCGAAGTGCAGGTTCACGATTCGGAAGGGCATTTTTTGAGCCGGATTACACGTAGCTATAACGCGCAGGGACAAGTCGGCGAAGACAAACAGGTGATTGAGAATCCGGAATTCATGTTGCGCGCCATGCTTCCTGCAGAGGCACGTGACCAACTGCCACCAGGATTTGCGGAAGAGGCCAAGGTGTTTTTCCGGGGCAAGGATGGTTTTTACGGGACGTCCTATATCTACGATGCCCAAAACCGCCAGACCCTCATGAGCAGATGGTTTGGGCCCATCCGCGACGAGACAACCACTACCTACAACGAGCACGGTGACAAGGCAGAGGAGCACACCACAAGATCCGGATATTCCCAGCCAGCGGCAGCCGCGGAGGGTCCTCCAGGGGCCCATCCGTCTTCCGAGCCACACGAGCAATCTGAGGTACGTTATTGCTACGAGTACGATAGTCAGGGGAACTGGACGGAAGAAACTATGACGTCCCGCTCCAGCCTTGACGAATCATTCAAGGCCTCCAACACATATCGCCGCAAACTCACCTACTTCTGAGCAGCCCTAGATGACTACGGATGGTTTCTGCGGGAACGATGGTTGATGGTATGCTTACTGCGATATGGGGATACCGAGCCTGCTGCGCAAGATCTTCATGGTAGACCTTCTTCAGGGATTGAAGGTCACGTTCCTTTATCAGGATCCGAAAGAGATTTATACCGAGCAGTATCCGCTGCAGCGGCCGCAGGTGGCAGAGCGCTACCGCGGAGCGCCGCGGCTGAATGTGAATCCCGATACGGACGAGACCATGTGCATCGCCTGCGATTTGTGCGCGCTGGCTTGTCCGGAAAATCTGATCGTGGTCTCGAGCGAACGCAACGAGAAAACCCGCCGCAAGGAACTGACTAACTTCACCTACGATTTGAGCCGCTGCATGTTTTGCGGGCTGTGCGAGGACGCCTGTCCTACCGACGCGCTGGAACTGACCCAGGATTTCGAGTTGGCCAGCTACACGCGCGAAGGGGCCATCTGGAACCGCGAGATGCTGGAGAAGGGTCCGCAGCCGACGCAGTATAAAAGATAGCTTTAGCTCTTGGCCTTTAGCTATTAGCCACAAGCTTCTCGCGCTGAATTCGGAAACAAAGCATTCAAAATCAGTTTGTTGCCGGAATCGTGATGAAGCTAAGAGCTAATAGCTAAGGCTAAGAGCTAGCTTTTGGCTGTTGCTGCGTCATGCAGTGCATCGCTCCAAAGCCCCAAATCAAATCTCCGGAGTATATGCCTACGATCTCGTGGTCGGGGAAGAGGTCGGCGAGGATATCCAGGGCGACGCGGTCGTTGGGATCATTAAATACCGGGACCAGGACGATGCCGTTGGCGATGTAGAAGTTCGCGTAGCTGGCGGGGAGGCGGCGGTCTTCGAAGACAACTGGGCCGGGCATGGGGAGTTCGACGATGGCCAGCGGTTTGCCGTTTTGGTCAGTGGCGGCGCGCAGGCGGCGTATGTTTTCTCGCAGCGGCTCGTAGTTGGGGTCGTTCGGGTCGGACTCGATGGCGGTTACGACCGTGTCGAGAGCGACGAAGCGGGTGATGTCGTCGACGTGGCCGTGAGTGTCGTCGCCGGCGATGCCGGAGTTCAGCCAGATCACGTTTCTAATTCCCAAGTAATCTGAAAACAGTTTTTCGTAATCCTTCCGCGACATGGACGGATTGCGTTGCTGCGTCTTGCTGAGCAGGCATTCTTCGGTGGTGAGCAGGGTGCCTTGGCCGTTGACATCGATGGAACCGCCCTCCAGCACTACCCGGGATTTTCCGTGCATCGGGCGGATTTCCTGGGCGTGGACGCTTTTGGCTATGTGGCTGCCGATTTGTTCGTCGCGCTGATAGTTGGAATACTTTGCCCAGGCGTTGAAACGCCATTTGATGGCGGCAAGGTCTAGGGACAACACAAGGTCCCCATTCGACTCCCTCTCGCTTGCGCTCGAAGTTCGCTCAGGGCGGGCTCTCGACTTCGCTCGGGATGACAGGTCGGGGACTGTGTCGACGACGAAGGTGCAGCCGGAATCGCGAGTCCAGACGCGGTTTGTGGGCCAGCGGTGGAAGATGACGTTATCGCTGAGAGCGTTGGCTTTGGCCAGGACCTTGCGTGCCTGCTTTTCAGATGCCGCGTTGTTAACGATCAGGTCGATACGCTCATGCTGGCCCAGGTTGCGAACGATTTCGGCGTAGACCCATGGGATGGGTTCGAATTTGCCGGGCCAGTCGCTGTGGTAGTGCGGCCACGCCAGCCATGTGGAAGCGTGCGGCTCCCATTCGGCGGGCATGCGATAGCGGGGATTAGGTGGGGCGGGTTTCATTGGCGGGGAGGACAAAAGCAAGAACCAGGCGAGGCTTGCTCGCCTTGGACGGATCCCTTCGCTTCGCTCAAGGCAGGCTCCGAACCCGTCCCTACATGGTTTGTGGTGGCTTGGGTGATCAATCGGTCAGCCTGTTGGTGATCTGGCCGTAGCTGTCGATGCGGCGGTCTCGCAAAAAGGGCCAGTTGCGGCGGATTTCTTCTATGGTGCGCAGGTCGACTTCGGCTACCAGTACCTCTTCTTTGTCGTGGGACGCTTCGGCGATGATGCGGCCGAAAGGGTCACAGAGGAAAGAAGCGCCCCAGAACTCCAGGCCATCTCCCGGGGCGGCGTTGCCCCGGATGTTGCCAGTTTCGTGTCCCACCCGATTGACGACCGCTACGTAGACGCCGTTGGCGATCGCGTGCGCGCGTTGAATCGTCCTCCAGGCGTCGTGCTGGGAGTGGCCGAACTCGGCTTTCTCCGAGGGATGCCAGCCGATGGCTGTGGGGTAGAAGAGGATCTCCGCTCCCTGCAGCGCGGTCAGGCGGGCGCCTTCCGGATACCACTGGTCCCAGCAGACCAGGGTGCCCACGCGGCCGACGCCGGTGTCGAAGGCCTTGTAACCGAGGTCACCGGGTGTGAAGTAGTACTTCTCGTAGTACAGCGGATCATCGGGGATGTGCATCTTGCGATAGAGGCCGCGCAGAGATCCGTCGGCGTCGAAGACGACCGCCGTGTTGTGGTATATGCCGGGCGCGCGCTTCTCGAACACTGAAGCAATCAGGACAATACGGAGTTGTTTCGCCAGCGTGGCCAGACGGTTCGTGACCGGATTGGGAATGGGTTGGGCCAGGTCGAACAGATTCGAATCTTCGCGCTGGCAGAAATATTGAGTCTGAAAAAGTTCGGGCAGGCAGACGATGTGCGCAGCGCGCGCCGAGGCCTGATGGATCTTGTCGATGGCGTGTTGCAAATTCTGGTCAGGGTCGGACGTGGTGGACATCTGGATCAGCCCGACGTTGAATTTCTGCGGTGGCAAACGGCCCCTCCTGAAAGAGAAAATAGAATATCAGTTCTGAGTTGTCAGTTCTCGGTTGTCAGTTGGTGTGGTAATAGTTTGTGGGGTTCTAGTAGAGTAGTGCAGCATAACTTGGGGGTGTAATTTTGAAACACGACAACCATGACGGCGCAGGCATGGAGCGCCATTTACACGATCCGATTGAAGACCGACTGGTGCCGCTCGAGCCGCTCGACCTAAACCGGGTGCGCTCGATTGATGACCTGGTGCGGGCGATGTCCAAGACCGCGTTCACCGGGCGGCAGGTGGGTGAAGCCGCCGACGTGCTGGAAGCCATGGCCCGCGACAAGGACTGCTTTGTGGTGATGACCCTGGCGGGGGCGATGACTGTGGCCAAGCAAGGCCTGGTGATTGCGGAATTGATCGATCGAGGCATTGTGAATGCGATCGTCTCGACCGGCGCCCTGATGGCGCATGGGTTGGTGGAAGCGACTGGGCGGGCCCACTTCCGCTACAACCCTGAAGTGTCCGACGAGGAACTCTACGAGCAGGGCTACAACCGCGTTTACGACACCCTGGAGCCGGAGACGAACCTGGACGACGTAGAGAGGGTGATGGGTGATGTGCTGGAGCAATGGGACCCTAGCGAAATACTTTGTTCTTACAAGCTGAATCACGCAATCGGAGAATACCTGGCCCGGACGGCCAAGGGACAACGGGGGATTTTGAAGTCCGCTTTCGAAAAAGGCGTTCCGGTGTTCGTGCCCGCTTTTACCGACTCGGAACTGGGGCTGGATGTGGCGCTTTCCAATCGCATGCGAGAATCGGCGGGCAGGCACAAGCTGCGTTTTGATCCGTTCGAGGACCTGGAGCATTTTGCCTCAACCCTGCTGCGCCAGAAACGGCTGGGGATTTTTACCATCGGCGGGGGAGTACCGCGCAACTGGTCGCAGCAGTTTGGGCCGTTCATTGAATTGAGGCACCGGCGCATGGGGGAGAACGTTCCGCTGAAGCGCTATCACTACGGACTGCGAATTTGTCCGGAGCCGGTGTATTGGGGCGGGTTGTCAGGCAGCCCCTATAGCGAGGCGATTTCATGGGGGAAGTTTGTGCCGCCGGCTGAGGGTGGAAAGTTTGGTGAGGTGTTTGTGGATGCGACCGTGGGATTACCCTTGATTGTGGCTGCGGTGTTGGAGCGGCTAGGGAAGAACGGGCAGAATCAGAAGGTAAAGAAGGAGAAGGTCGGGGCTCGGAAGTAGGACAAAAAGCGCGGGCGGGACGCCGGCGCGACGAAAATCACGGCCCATTCTTCCTGGGGAATGGGCCGTTAGTATGTTTTAGTCGAAGATGAGGACGGCTGAGGCGATGACTGTTGTCCACAGGCCGCGCTTGTCGCCTACCGCGGACTGGGTGACATTCGCCGTGCGGACGATCTTGTTCGAGATCCGATAGATCTCTTTTTTCTCGTCCCAGGAGCGGTCGGGGTCGAATTCGACGTTGAGGGTGGTGGCCAGCATCTCGGCCGCGAGTTCTTCGGCGTAATCGCCGGCCGAGTCTTCGGTTTCACCAAACGAATGGTGCTCGCTGAGGTAGCCGTAGGTGTTGCGGTCGGCTGGAATGGCCACGCCAATGCTGGACGCCAGCAGGCGATGCGGTTCGTGGGTGGAGTTCTCGGCTACGACGGAAAAAACCACTTCGCCCGGGCTCAGATACTTGAGTCCCTGGGAGCGCGGCACCAGCTTGCATTGCGGCGGAAAAATCGAGGAGACTCGAACCAGATTCTGGGCGGCGATGCCGGCGTCCCGCAATGCCAGCTCAAACGAAGTTAGACGTTCGCGATGTTTCCCGACCCCCTTGGTGAAGAAAATCTTTTTGGGGACCATGTCTTTAGACAATTCGGGTTTCCTCCAGTGCCACTTTGGGTAAATTCGCTAAAACATAACATAGGGAGTTGCAGGGACAATATGAAAATCAGGGTAATTTAGAAAAAAAGCGGCCTCAGGTGTCGAAGTCAATACTTCCGGCGCCGAAAAGCCTACTTGGCTGCGGCTACGGAAAGCACGGCAATGGAATCGCCGTTGGCCTCGCCGCTGACCTTGACCTGTTGGTCAGCCAGTTTGTCGAGCTGGTCGAGTGTGGTTTTGTCGCTGGTATCGAGGGTATAGACCTTGTCGCCCACGACCAGAGCATACTTTGAACCTTTGCGAATGCAGACGCGGGTGCACTCGGAAGCTTCGCCGCCCATCATGTGGTTGGCGCCGCACATGGCATCGCTGACTCTGCCGGTGAAGGCCTGGGGTTTGTTGGTCGCAAGAGCGGAGAACGGGGCCAGGGTTGCGGCCATGAAGGCGAGGACAACGACAAATCTTGACGGAGTCGAACTCATCACAAAGCCTCTCCTTAGTGTTCCGGGCTGACGACAGTTCTCTTTTAGATGCCGCGAATAAGGATGCGCTGTCTTAAATATTAGTGGCTAAGGTCAGAACCCTCTTTAACGCAAAGGGCGCAAAGGTGCCGCAAAGTAGGCAAAGAACAGCCTGTTACCTGATGGCATCGAAACGCAGTGAGACGTCTACAACCTTGTCCTGGTCTTCGGGAGTTTCGTGGACCGTGATTTTCCATTGGTCAGCCGGGAAGGTTCCGGCAATCGATTTGAGAAACTGCCCGGGATAATCTGAATTATAGGTCTGGCCGGGGAGAAGCTTCCAATCAGCCCCGATGCGTTCGGTGGTCTTGCTGTCCAGACCGCGAACTTCGAGGTCGCCCATCTTGTAGATGCTGCCCTCCTTGAACGCGAACACCAATTTAACCGTGGAGTCGGCGTCGTTTATTTCGGGAGTGAGGCTGATCTGGACTCCCATGTAGCCGCGGGTTCCATAAAGCTTCTTTAGAGCTTCAATATCCCGATCCGCCTGTACCGTGTCCGCCGGCTGATCGAGTTTAAGATGGATCATCTGGCGCAGGTTTTCGACGGTAAAAACCTCTTTGTATCCAAGGAGGCGGAGCTCGCTGAGTTTGTACTGCCGCCCCGGAGTTACGGGAAAAGTGACATCCACCGAAGTCTCGTCCGGCGTCTCTTCTACAACTTTGGTCTGGGGCTCTGCGACCTTGGCATTGAGGTAGCCGTGCTCAAGAAAGACGGGGAGGAAATTCTTCTCGGCTTGAAGCACGAGCCGGCTACGCGAGTAGTCCTGGCGGGACACTCGCCGGGCAGCGGCCTCAAGCAAAGGCAACTCAGTCGGGCCGGCGCCGCTGAAGTCGATGTTGCGAATGATAATCGGCTGGCCGGTGATGCTGAACTCGAAAGCTTCGATCGGACCGTCCTGCGGGCCGGCCCGCAGATAGTCGACGCGACCGTGCAAGTTGCGTTCGATGGCGAGACCCTGCAGAGCCTCCGAAACCTGGTCGGCGAGGTTGCCGCTGACCGGGAGCTGGTCCTGGAAAAGAGGCTCGCGGGCGCTGAGCTTCTGGCGCAATTCCTGATCCGAAAGCCAGACGAAATTCTCGAAGCGGACGGGCACAAAGGGAGCGCTGTCCGTAACTTGCACGTCGAGTCTTATGCCCTCGGGATTGAACTGGAAGGTGTAGGCAACGTTGCTGAATGCGCCGGTTTCGCCCAAGTGCCGGCTCACTTCCTTGAAATCATCGTCGGTGACAACCTGGCCGATTTGCAAACCGGTAGCGGCGCTGAGCTGCGCTGGCGTGTAGCGCGTCGAGCCTGTAACCCGGATGGAGATTAGTTTGGAAGCAGAGGACGGGGCGGGTTTGGCCGGCTTGCGGGTCTGGGCTGAGAGCAGGGAAGCGCACAGCAGCAGAAAGGGCAGGAAGATTCGTCTCACTGCCAGGATTTTAACCCAAGATCCAGCTCCGCACACGTAGGGATGAACTACTCTTCCCCAATACGGTTATGGAAGTGCTGACCACCTTGAAAGCAAATTGAACGGATGAACACAACGAGAGATTTGCGAGTCTATATTGATATCAACGTATATTGCCAAGCGGCTTGAGCCGCAAAACATGACGGGCCATGCGACTAGTATTACCAGTAAGGATCCCGCATCTCAGGAGAAACCAATGAAGGGAAGGATTCTCAGAGCGGTTGCATTAAGAAGCTTCGCGCTGGTGTTCGTGCTCGCCTCCGCGTGGCACGCGCAAGCTCAGGACGTCAAAACACTCTACCCAACCATGGCCCCGCTGGACCAATACCTTATTCCCGACCGGAACGCCGAAATAGCGTTGGCGCGCAGCGCCGCTCCAGAATCCATCTCGCGGGATGCCGAGGTCATGGTCCTCGGGCGCCACGGTTACGAAACCGTGATGAAAGGCAAAAACGGTTTCGTTTGCATAGTGTGGCGCTCATGGGCCGCCGGAATCGATGATCCCGACTTCTGGAATCCCAAGCTGCGCGGTCCGGTCTGCTTCAATCCGCCCGCCGCGCGATTCAATGTCCCACTTACCCTCAAGAGAACCGAACTGGTCTTGGCGGGGCGATCCAAATCTCAGATATTCGCGGATATCGGTACCGCTCTCGATAGAAAGGAACTGCCGGCGCTGGAACCCGGCGCGATGTGCTATATGCTGTCCAAGCAAGGGTACCTGAGCGACCGCGACGGGCACTGGCGTCCACACCTGATGTTCTTCATTCCACTGACGGAGCCCGCAAGTTGGGGCGCAGGCTTGCCGGGTTCGCCGGTGGTTGTAGCATTTACCGACACCCTTGAGCGCCATACCGTGTTTCTGGTTTCCGTCGCCAAGTGGTCGGATGGTACGCCTTTCACCATGGATGAGCACTGACGCTCGATCTCGAACGAGTCACGCCACACGAAGGACGAGGGCATCCTGGCTTACGTGGTTCGTTGCCTCACTCATCTTGCGAAACCCTCTGCCACGGCTGAGGAATCTTCACCGAGGCCATGCCGCCAACTGTCGCAGCTTGTATGCCCATATCTGTGTCTTCGAACACCAGGCAGTCTGCGGGCGCCACACCCAGCCGCTCCGCCGCGATGAGAAAGGGCTCCGGGTCGGGTTTGCTCTTAACATAGTCTTCGGCGCAGACCAGAGTGTCGAAGCGGTCGAGGATATTCAGAGTCTCCAGGGAGGCTGTTACGGAATCGCGGGTACTGCCTGAAACAACAGCGAAAGGAATCTGGCCGCGCCTGGCTTCAATGTGCTCTAGCACTTCAGGTACGGCCTTAAGCTGGGGAAGAATCTCGTAATAGAGTTGTTCCTTCCGTCGGGCGACGTCTTCCTGCGGCATGTTCAGGCCGTGCTTTGCATTAAGGGCCGAGATGATATCGACTACTGGCATGCCTCCCCAGGCATAGAAAAGCTCTTCCGTGAATTTGCAGTTCCATTCCGAAAGAGCCTGGCTCCAGGCAACGTAGTGAAGCGGCATCGAATCCGCGATGGTGCCGTCGCAGTCGAAGAGATAGGCCTTAAAAGTGCCGGGCGGCAACTTCAGTTTCATAACTAGATGGTAACCCAGGATTCGCCACCGCACACGTAGGAGGTGGGCGCCTCCACCCGCCCGGCGGAGCGAAACACCGCGCGGTTTTTGCCGGGAGTCCAAGGCGCAAAACCTAGCCGAGCTTGGCTCGGCCTGGATGGGCGGGCTCGCCCGTCCCCACGTGGTCTGTGGCCGCGGGGCGGGGGCTAGCGGGCTGCTGTGGCTACCGGGTCGACTTTTTTTATCTTTACAGTGGTATCGATGAAGGCGAGGGCGGCGCGGCTGAGGGCTTTGTCTTTGCGGAAGACCAGGGCCAGGTCGCGGCGAATCGGGGTCTCTGCCATGGGGATGGCGACCAGCACTTTGGCCTGCACGTCTTCCTGCACGTTGGAGCGGGCGATGAAGCCGACGCCTACGTCGGCGGCAATGAAGCGCTTCAGCAACTCGCTGGAATCGAGTTCCATGGCGTACTGTGGCTTGAGCTTGTATTCGTGGAAGAGCTGCTCCAGGGCGTCGCGAGTGTGTCCAGCCTTGGGCATCACCAGCGGAAACTTGGCTACCTCGCAGATGGGAGCGGACTTCAATTTCGCCAGCGGGTGTTGTGGAGGCGCGATGACCACGAGTTCATCCCGATGGATCAGGACGACCGTGAGTCGAGCGTCGCTGACCGGCATGGACATAAAGCCGAAGTCCACCGAGTTGTCGATGACCGAGTCGAAAATCTTGCCGTAATCGGCGCGAGTGATGTTGACGGCCACGTCCGGGTATTGCTTCTTGAACTCGGCGAAGACTTCAGGGAGGATGTGCAGGCAGGTGCCTTCATTGGCTCCTACAATAATCTCTCCGCGAGGCACGCGTTCGGTTTCGGCAATGGCGGTCAGGACAGCCTTGCGAGCCTCAAGAATTTCTTCAGCATATTTCTGGAACAGCTTACCGGAGGCGGTGATCGAAACTTTACCGCCTGAGCGATCTAGCAGCTTGGCTCCGACTTCTTCCTCGAGGGCCCGGATCTGGGAGGAGATGGCCGGCTGAGTACGGAAGCGCTTCTCCGCCGCGCGGGAGAAGGAGCTGTGGCGCGCGACCTGGAGAAAGGTTTCTAGCTGTTCAAAGTCCATAAGAGGTTGTCGGCGCCGGGATTTGGCAATTAGCAATTGGCACTTAACCAACCCGCTCCGGGACTGTCAGGGGAATGCTTGCCAACTGCTAATTGCCCTCCCCATACCTAACTATTTGAAACTAAACCTTACCGGGCATAAAGCTTGGTTATCCGGGCCATAAAAACAATATATTTCCTTGCACAGCCTACACACGGATAAAGTTACGTGCGGCTGACACAATCCGAGATTGTAGCAGGCACGCTCTCTTCCCTTAAAACATGGCCTCTGGAGCGCCGCCCTCAAACCTGGTGCCGCTTTAGGCCGCGTCAATGAGATCAGGACGAGATTCGAAAGGAACGATCCATGGCTGACCCGAAAACCGTTCTGGAGTTTGTGAAGAAGAACGGGGTCAAGATGTTAGATCTTCGCTTCACCGATTTGCCGGGACTGCAGCACCATGTTTCTTATCCTATTGATCAGTTGAGCGAGGCTTCGTTCGACGAAGGGTATGGCATGGACGGATCGTCCATTCGGGGCTGGGCGGCGATTCACGAGAGCGACATGCTTTTGATACCGGACCCGAACAGTTTCATTCTCGATCCGTTTACCGAAGCTCCGACGCTGGTGATGGTGTGCGACGTGGTGGACCCGGTTACCAAGCAGCGCTATGACCGCGACCCGCGCTACATTGCGAAGAAAGCGGAAATGTATCTGAGCTCGACCGGGCTGGCGGACACCGCCTACTTCGGTGCCGAGGCCGAGTTCTTTATCTTCGACAACGTGCGCTTTGACCAGCGCGAGCAGCACGGCTTTTACTTCATTGACGCGGAAGAAGGACGGTGGAATTCGGGGCGGGTGGAGAACAACCAGGGATACCGTCCGCGATACAAGGAAGGATATTTTCCCGTGCCTCCCACTGACCACTACCAGGACTTGCGCACTGAAATGGTCATGACCATGCAGAACTGCGATCTCGAGGTGGAGTGCCACCATCACGAAGTGGCGACCGGGGGACAAACTGAAATCGATTTGAAGTTCGATTCGCTGGTGCGCTCGGCGGATCACATGATGCTCTACAAATACATTGTCAAGAATGTGGCCAACCAGTACGGCAAGACCGTGACCTTCATGCCCAAGCCGATCTACGGAGATAACGGCAGCGGCATGCACACCCATCAATCGTTGTGGAAGGGTGGCAAGCCGCTGTTTGCCGGCGATGGCTATGCCGGCATATCGCAAATGGCGCTGTGGTATATCGGGGGGCTGATCAAGCACGGGCCGGCGCTGGCAGCGATCATTGCGCCGACTACCAATTCCTACAAGCGCCTGGTGCCGGGGTTCGAAGCGCCCGTGAACCTCGCGTACTCGCGCCGGAACCGTTCAGCGGCGTGCCGTATTCCGATGTATTCGGCTTCGCCCAAAGCGAAGCGGGTGGAGTTCCGTCCGCCAGACCCTAGTTGCAATCCCTATATGGCGTTTGCGGCGATGATGATGGCTGGCCTCGACGGCATTGAGAATAAGATGGATCCAGGACAGCCGTTGGACAAAGACATATATGACCTGGGGCCAGAAGAGTTGGCCAAGGTGCCATCCATGCCGGGTTCGCTGGAGGATGCGCTTGACGCGCTGGAGCGGGACCACGCGTTTCTGCTCAAGGGCGATGTGTTTACCGAGGAGCTGTTGAGCACGTATGTGGAGTACAAGCGAACCAAGGAAGTTGATGCGGTGAGGTTGCGACCGCATCCGTATGAGTTTGCGCTTTACTACGATATTTAGCCCTATATGACAAGGGTGAGAGGGTGTTGGTGCAACAGAAAAGGCCCGGCTTGGCAGCCTGTTCACGAACGCCTCGATCACACGGCACACGTGATCTTGCGGAATCAAGTCATCGAGCGTCGTCGGAAACAGCGTGTGCTGACTTCGTGCCTCGCCTCCGATGTAAGCCATGAAAAAATGCCCTCGCTCTCACAAAGGGCATCTTCGCATCGTTCTCTTTGCCGGCCTAGTGTTTCGTAACAGTCTGCTTGGCCGGGCCTTTTGTTTCGGAGATGTTTTAGACCAGGCTGCTGATTGCAGTTCGGTCGGTCCGCGTGGGAATTCGTTCGACGTCCAGGCTCCGGACGGCCTTAACTTCCTGGGAATCCGGGAGACCGAGTACGATGGCTCCCAAGGTCGAATTGGATTTTTCCAGCACCATAAGAAGATATTTTTGGGCTACGGCGCGATCAGAAGGATGAATCAGCTTCCACCAGCGCCGAATCGATTCTTGAACCTCTACTGGGTTCTTGTCGCCTTCGACCATTGCGTCAACCAGCTTGTAGACTTTGCTCTTGACCGCTTGGTAGGAGATAGAGACCTCCTGTGGCATTGTTCACCCCCCGATGCGATCTGTCATAGCAATACGCGGGCCAAACGTATCCCTAAGTTATATCGAGACTTAGCCTCGCGATTGATTCTAGTTGTTGGAGGAATAGAAAAATTTGATATGAATTTACGTAGACAACGCCGGGTTAGGCATGCCGAAACTCGCGTCGACGCGGTTGGCAGGTGATAGGTTGATTACTTCTGGCTCAGCTGCTTTTCGACCGCGGAGACCACTTCTTTCGAATCGGGAGTGACGGCGGATTCGAAGCGCTCGACTACGTTACCGTTGCGGTCTACCAGAAATTTCGTGAAGTTCCACTTGATATCGCCCGCGATCGACGGACCAGTTTGCTTGGTGAGGTATTGGTAAAGCGGGGTCTGGTCATCGCCCTTAACAGACACTTTGCTATACATCGGAAATGTAACGTTGTACTTTCGGGAACAGAAGGTTTTGATCTCCTCGTTGGTGCCGGGTTCCTGGGCGCCAAAGTTGTTGGCAGGGAATCCGACGATGACGAAGCCCTGGTCCTTGTACTTCTCATACAAAGACTCCAACGCGCTGTACTGGGGCGTGTAGCCACAGCGGCTGGCGACGTTGACGACCAGGACAACCTTGCCTTTGAATTCCGCCAGAGGCATGGGCTTGCCCTCGATCGAGGGCAGGGTGAAGTCGTAGATGTTCCCAGCGACGGCGGATCCAGCCATAATGATCACCAGTCCCAGTAGTACCAGAGATGTGCGGACACTTCCGTTGCGCACAGCCTTCATGTGATCTCCTTTGGCGCTGCTGAACGTCCGGACGAGATTAAGGTGAGAATACCGGAGGGCGATGGGCAGCGCAACTGGAGTGAAGGACGGGCGTCCCCGCCGGTCTGGCCATGGGCCCGTGCATGACGGGCGGGACGTCCGTCCTCCGTTACGAGAATCCTGAATATTTGCCTGCACAGGGTACAATGTTGCGCCCGCTTTGAGCCGCGGGAGAAATCCCGCGGGCCAGTCGCCCGCGACCACACAAGCCAATACGGGCGGATTCTGAGGACCACCAGCCGCGTCGGGGTCCGGGTCTGTTTTCGTCGAGCACTGCACCAAAATTTCTTGCGGAGGCCTCATGAAGCAGGCGCTGCTGTGGATGTTTCTATGTCTGACCATGTCTCGGGTGTTATCGGCACAAAATGAACCCGCACAACGCACCGTGACCCACGACAGCACGGAGCGAATGTTCCTTCCCCGCGACACCTTCTGGGGATACGGACAGTTCGACCTGGCACCTCCGCACAACGAGATTGATCCGAATTTGTGCCGGGCAGACGCAGGAATCTCTGGCGGAGCGAACAGCCCCTGCAACGCCTTCGCTCGTTACATGATCTCGGGATATGTGGAAGCGCATCCCTTTGGACGCGGGGAGTTTCGGCGGTTCTTTCTGTTTGGGGAGCCCAGATTCTTGTTTGGCAAGAACCTTCCCCAGACGCTTTATACCTGGTCGATGGACGCGATCGGGTTGGAGAACTCGTGGGGCGGAGGGCTTTACCTGGGCAAAGGATTCGAAATGCGGGTGACCCAGCATTTTCTGTTTAGCCGGTTTGGAGCGCGTGACCGGAACCTGGGGCCGGCGGACCTTGGGCCCAACGGTCCTTGGGGCCGGTACAACACGATCGGGGTGCGGAAATATTTCGGGACGAGGCGGTATTGAGGGTATGCTGACAATCCGAGCCGAGAGTCTTGCCTCCATCGAAACTGCCAATTGAACTGACCGGGGCTGGTACTCCGGGGGAAAATGGCCGGGCTTTGGCCGGCCCGGGCGGGTCGGAGACCCGCCCCCACACAGACAGTGCCACTTACCCGCCTTTTCGGAATCCTGAAGGTGCCAAGCTGAATTTGGAGCGAGTTCGGGCCCGGCTCTCGCCTGGGCTGGCTTCGGCTTTGCCTGGGTTGCTGGGGGAAGCTCCTGATCCGGATGGCGCCCTGCTCCTTTTTGACCGGCTGATCGAGTCTTCCGAGGTGGTGCGGTTGCTCGAACAGCATAATTTTCTGGCCCACTACGCCATTGTGGTCTTTGGCCACAGCCGGTTTCTGGGGGATACGCTGATCCAGAATCCGGATCTGCTGGCCTCCTTTCTGCGCGAGAAGAATCTCGACCGAAGTTTTTCCTCGGAGGAATTTCATCAAAGCCTGGCGCGCTTCCGCGCCCGTTCGTCCGAGAGCGATGTTGCCCTATCCTTGGCGCGGTTCAAGCGGCGTGAGTATATCCGCATCATGCTGCGCGACGTGCTGAAGATCGCGCCCCTGGCGGAAACCACGGCGGAGATCTCGGCCCTGGCGGATGTACTGATCGAGGCAGCGCTCCGCGAGGCGGACAGTAAATTGCAGCGGCGTCATGGGACGCCGCAGCATCTGGACGCACTGGGGCGGTTGGTGGATACGCCGTTCGCCGTCCTCGCGTTGGGCAAGCTGGGGGGAAACGAGCTGAATTACAGCTCGGACGTGGACCTGATGTGCGTTTACGGGGATGGCGAGGAACCGCCGCGGACGGCGGTTTCCAATCGCGAATATTTCATTCGGCTGGCTCAGCATACGACCGAGATCCTTTCACGGGTCACGCGGGAGGGGCCGGTATTCCGGATCGACTTGCGCCTGCGGCCGCAGGGTGGGGAAGGGGAGTTAGCGATCCGGCTGTCGCAAGCGTTGGCTTATTACTCCGAGACTGCGCACGACTGGGAGCGCCAGGCGCTGATTAAGGTCCGGCAGACGGCGGGAGACACGGGTTTGGCGCGGGAGTTTATCCGCGCGGTGCAGCCGGACGTCTACACCGAGCAAGTGAATTTTGCTGCGATCAAGACCGCGCTGGTGGCCCGGGAGAAGATGCAGAAGCGACGCCAGCTGGGAAAAATGTTGGGGGAGGCGGAAGCAACCATCGATGTGAAGATCGATCGCGGGGGGATTCGCGATATTGAATTTCTGGTGCAGTGCCTGCAGCGGGTGTACGGCGGCGCTGAACCGTGGCTGCGATCCGGGGGGACGCTGTTCTCGTTGCATAAATTGCACGACAAAGGCCACATCAGCGGCAAGGAATTTCATGATCTGACCAGCGCCTATGAGTTCCTGAGGCACCTGGAGCATCGGTTGCAATTGCGCGAGGGCCAGCAGACGCACCGGTTGCCGGGTGCGGAGTCCGATCTCCGTGTGCTGCAGCGCGCCATGGAAGGTTACGCACCGGGGGATTACCGGTCGGGTGATCTGGCCTCCGTGGTGCGGCGGCGGATGGCGGCGGTAGCGGAGATTTACCAGCGCGTCATTTACCAGCAGCAGACGCGCGGGCGGCAGCAGCTTCCCGGCGCGGAATTCAAGCTGCTCAGCGCGCTCGAACCGGCGACCTCGGACCCCTCTAGTCAGCAGATCGTAGAACGCCTGGCAACCGACGCACCGGCACTGTACGAAATTGCGAACCGGCGAGACCTGAGTCCGCAGGCGAGGAAGAATTTCTACCGGTTTCTGAGTTCGGCATTCAGCAGTTCGCAGCGCTATGCGGGCGTGCTCCGAAATCAGGAGGCTGTGGGCCGGGCCCTGGCGCTGTTTGAAACCAGCGACTATCTGAGCGAGATCCTGATTCGGCATCCCGAGGAAATTGTCACCCTGGCGGAGTTGGACGAAGTCGCTCCGCCAACCGGTGGCCGATATCTATTCGATAAATCTTTGGGTCTGGTCGAGACGGCTCGAGATCCCGTGTTTGCATACCTGGCCGACTCACGTGCGACGCAGGCGGAAAAGGTGGCTTTGCTGCGCCAGCATTTCAGGCACCGCGCTTTTGTCGTGGGAGCGCGAGACGTGATCGAGTTGCGCGATGTCTACGAATCCTTCGAAGCGACCACCGCCGCGGCGGAAGATGTGATGGCGACGGCGGTCCGCCTGGCTGATGCAGACGGGCTGGCGGTAATGGCGCTGGGCAGACTGGGCAGCGGAGAATTTGATTTGTTGTCGGATGCCGATGTCCTGTTCGTGTGTGGCGAAGACGACGACAGGAGCGCGCTCACCAGGAGTGCCGAAAAGATGATGCATGTTCTGTCGGCTTACACCCGGGACGGGACCGTGTTTTCCCTGGACGCGCGTTTGCGGCCGCGGGGCGGGGAAGGCGAACTGCTCTCCACTCCGACGCAGTTGACGGTGTATTTCGCGCACGAAGCCCAGTCCTGGGAAGCCCTGATGTATACCAAGATGCGATTTCTGGCGGGCTCACAAATCCTGGGTGAACGCGCCATTGCAGCGCTGAAGACAGTATTTGAGAGATTTGCAGCCGATGCCGCCTTTCCGCATGCGGTACGTGAAATGAGGACGAAGCTGGAAGTCGCGGAAGCTCCGGGAAAGAGTTTCAAGTATTCACCCGGGGCGATCTATGACATTGATTTCATCACCAGCTTTCTGCTGGTGAAGCATGCCGTGGTGGACAAACGGGGAAGCCTGCGGGATCGGCTGTGGCGCTGTGTGGGTTCAGGTGTCCTCGACAAGAGCGACGCCGGCATACTCGACCATGCGGCCGAATTGTTGCGCACCGTGGAGCACGTGGCACGGCTGGTGGCGGGGCGGGCGATCAAGTGGCTGCCGGCGACCGAGCACGGACGAAAAGTTACGGAGAAGCTTACGGGGCAGATTCTGGAACGCGAGTTTCCGGATGGGTTGGAGAGTGAGTTGGACGGGACATTCCAAAAGGTGCGGGCGATCTATCAGGAAATTCTGGGGGAGTAACCGCTAAACGTATGGCGCGGGCGCCCGCACCACACGGGCGTTACCACACGGGCCTTTTAGTTTCGGTGGAGGGTGTAGGCAGGAACCGGGGCGGGGCGCCGGCTGCGTTGGATCAGCCAGATGATCAGCGCGATAATGCCGCCGAGGATGACCAAGGGCAGCAGGAAGATCAGGAACACCCAGCCGTGTCCTCCCATGGTTGTGACATTGCCGGCCACGCTGGCCTGGGGGTCGCGGCGGAGGTTTCCGCCAATCGCGGTCAGATCACCCGCCACCTGACTGCCATTCTCGACTCGAGCATTGCCGCCGATGGTGGTAACGTCCCCCGCGATTGAGGCGCCCGGTTCCGCAATCACGCTTCCGGCGATCGTAGTGACGTCGCCCGATACCTGTCCGCGGACATAGACGGAGCAGCCAATACAGGTAACATCGCCGACTTTTTCGTCGGGCTGGATGTGGATGTCATGATTCATCTGGAAGCGGTCGGGGCTGGTTTCTAATGCAAAGCTGATGGACGGCACCAGAAAGATTGCGAACATGCAGAGTGCTGGGAGGGGGAAGAACCGGGTCATGAAGGACTCCTGCAATACTTGGGGACAGTATAGCTCTTCCCAGAGTGTCTTTCGCTTGGGAAAGCTAGTGTCTTCATGCAGGGAGGGTTAGTTCATAAACCGTTTGTAGGAACGATCTTCTTCTGCGAGTTTACAGGGGGTCGAATTGTCAGATAAGGATGCAATGACAGTTGCACTGAATCTCTCGCGCTGGTTGCTGGTTTGGTTAGTGGTATTCGCTGCCGGAATGGCTTCGGGTCAAGCGGCGGGAAGCACTCAGACTCCTATCGTCAATGATGTGAGCCGCTTGAATCCGGTGAAGGTCCGTGAAGTCTATGAGGTGCACGATATTGAAGAAATTCGATCGGTGTTGGCGCGGGCACAGAGGGAACATCTAAAGGTCTCGATTGCCGGCAAGCGCCACAGCCAAGGCCAACAGACGGCGTACCAAGGTGGTTTGGTAATCGACATGACCCATTTCAGCAAGGTTCTTCATTTAGATCGGCACACGAACACAATTACTGTGCAAAGTGGAGCAACCTGGAAGGAAATTCAGGATTACGCAAATCCCTATGGGCTAGCAGTCCAGGTACAACAGGCGTCGAACATTTTTACTCTTGGCGGATCCCTGAGCGTCAATGCCCACGGGCGTGATCCCAGGTATGGAACGACCATCCACACAGTTCGAGGTTTCCGGCTGATGAGGGCGGACGGTTCGATTGTGCAGGTTAGTAGAACCGAAAACCCAGAACTGTTCTCCCTAGCCATCGGCGGCTACGGATTGTTCGGAGTGATTTTGGATGTTGATTTGGATTTGACCACTAACGATGTCTACGAGAAACAGCATGTGTCCATGGACTACAAGGAGTACCCAGCTTTCTTCGAGAAGCATGTAAAGGGAAATCATGAAATTGGGCTGGAATACGCGTGGCCATCGATTCGCGAGACCGATTTCCTCCGCCATCTTGCGGTTTACGAGTTCGTGAAAACGTCAAAGCATCCGGCACATATTTACAAGTTGCACGAAGAGAGCGGAATCAGTCGTAACCGGGCCGCCTTCCGCCCTTTCCAGGCATTCGGAAGCGGGGAAATCAGTACGTTGGTTCTTGCAGGAAACCATGGCGGACATGCTGTCCACCCACTTCATTTCGCGCAACAACGCCATGCGTCCACCCATCGCGTTCCTGGCTTACGACTCGGCAAAGGATACGGATATCTTGCAGGAGTATTTTGTGCCGACCAGTAGGTTCACAGATTTTATGGATGCAATGCGGCACATTCTCGTACAGCGGCAGGTTGACCTGCTTAGTCTGACGGTGCGCTTTGTGCCAAAGGACTCTGATTGCTTTCTGGCATATGCGCGGGAAGATTCTTTCGCCTTCGTCCTCTACGTTAATATCCCGCTAACCGTGGAAGGTAAGGAGTCAGCGCAAAGCTGGACGCGAGAGCTTGTAGATGCTGTTGTTGCGAACCACGGAACGTTTTACCTTCCTTATCAGCTGTACCCGAGGCGGGATCAAGTCAGGGCCGCTTATCCGATGCTGGATCGGTTCTTCGCTAAGAAACGCGAATACGACCCGAATGAGGTTTTCGACAGCGGATTCTATGAGAACCATCGAGCGCCTGGGAAGTAGCGCAAAAGCCGCATTCAAGGGTGTTTGGATTTGAGCGAGTAGTTTCTTACGACGCCGAAGCCGGTGACGCTGATGTGGCCGATCGAGAGCCAGCGCTCGAGCTTATGGTGCCCGGTACGATGCAATAGGTACGAGAGTCCCACGGAAGTAAGCGTTCCGGCGGCCTCCAGGCTGGCGAAGGCAGCGGAGTTGTTCACGATGTCGTCGGGGATAAGAACTTCGTCGCGTCCGCGGGCCAGGAAGTTTCGCGTGGAAGCGTAGTCGAGACCGCGGAAGACCGCGACGCCGGAGAACAGGAGAATGTTGGTGCGGTCCCAGAAGGCGTGAGGTTGGCTTTGAGAAGGGGCATCGGGAACAGAGGCCGTCGAGGAAGCTTGGCTGGGACTCGGCTGAGTGGATTGCTGTGCTTCGACCGATGAGGTAGCCAAGCAGCAGATTGCGAAAAATAGGGCCAGGGCAGAAATTCGGCCATCAGGGAAATTGTGGGACATGTTTGCATTGTAGCCGGAGGGCGAGAGTTGCTCGGCTGGGCGGGGGCGCCCGCCCCTGCGTGGGCGAGGGTGCTTTATAATTGTCGGTTTCAACCATCAATCGTTTAAGCATCAAGTGCGGAGGGTTTAATGGCGGCTTCATATAACGGGGTGCCGGTGCCTGCGAACGGCGCGCGGATTACCTATAGCGAGGGAACTTATCGGGTTCCGGATAATCCGATTGTGCCTTTTATTGAAGGGGACGGCACCGGGCGGGACATCTGGAAGGCTTCGGTGCGAGTGTTCGACGCGGCTGTCGAGAAGGCCTACAAGGGCAAGCGGCGGATCGTTTGGTATGAGGTGTTCGCGGGCGAGAAGGCGATGGCGAACTTCAACACCTGGCTGCCGGATGACAGCGTCGCTGCCATTCGCGAATTTCGCGTGGCTATCAAAGGGCCGCTGACCACGCCGGTCGGGGGCGGTATCCGCTCGCTGAATGTCGCGCTGCGACAGATTATGGATTTGTATTGCTGCGTGCGGCCGGTGAAGTACTACAAGGGCGTCCCATCGCCGGTGAAGCATCCCGAGCGTATGGATGTGGTGATCTATCGCGAAAATACGGAAGACGTCTATGCCGGAATCGAGTGGGAGCAAGGGACGCCGGAGGCAGCGCGACTGATCGAGTTCTTAAACAAAGACATGCTGAAGGGCGGCAAGAAGCAGGTTAGACTCGATTCTGGCGTGGGGATCAAGCCCATCTCGATCACCGGAACCAAGCGACTGGTGCGGATGGCGATCAAGTTCGCGCTGGAGGGCGGGCGCAAGAGCGTGACCCTGGTGCACAAGGGAAACATACAAAAATTTACCGAGGGAGCCTTTCGCAAGTGGGGGTATGAGCTGGCGACCGAAGAGTTTCGCGACCAGGTGGTGACCGAGCGCGAGAGCTGGATTCTCGGAAACAAAGATAAAGACCCCAACATTTCGATCGAACATAATGCCGCGCTGGTCGAGCCGGGCATGGAGTTTGGCACAGAAGACTTTCGGCAATCGGTCTACAAGGAAGTGGAGAACGTTCTGGAAACGATCTATGCCACGCATGGGAAGGGTGCGTGGAAGAAGAAGCTCATGATCAACGACCGGATTGCCGATTCCATCTTCCAGCAGGTCGTGACTCGGGCCGACGAATATTCGGTGCTGGCCTGTCCCAACCTGAACGGCGACTACATTTCGGACGCTTGTGCGGCGCAGGTGGGTGGGCTGGGCATCGCTCCGGGCGCTAATGTTGGAGATGGTTACGCGTGTTTTGAAGCTACCCATGGGACTGCGCCGAAGTACGCAGACAAAGATGTCATCAATCCGGGGTCGGTAATTCTCTCCGGAGTCATGATGCTGCGCTTCCTGGGATGGAATGAAGCGGCCGATCTGGTGGAGAACGGGTTGGAGCGCACCATCGAGCAGAAAAAAGTTACCTACGACTTTGAGCGGCTGATGGAAGGCGCTACCAAGGTCAAGACCAGCGAATTCGCGAATTACATCATCGAAAACATGGGCGCGGGAGTACTGACCGCTGCAGACTGAAGGCATCAACCACCAAGGACACGAGGGTACACGAAGGATTTCCTTTGTGATCCTTAGTGTCCTTGTTGGTTAACAGTTTTTAGAAAGGGACCGTTCATGCGAAAGAAAGTCACAATTGTTGGGTCGGGCAATGTCGGCGCGACGGCGGCGCACTGGATTGCCGCCAAGGAACTAGCGGATGTGGTGCTGATCGACATCATTGAAGGTGTGCCGCAGGGCAAGGGTTTGGACCTGCTGGAGGCCATGCCGATCGAGAAGCGCGATTCGTGCGTGCTCGGCACGCAGGATTACGCCGATACCGCGAACTCCGACGTGGTAGTGATTACTGCCGGCATCCCGCGCAAGCCGGGGATGAGCCGTGACGATCTGCTCAACACCAACCACAAGATCATGAAAGACGTTGTGGGCAAGGTGGTGCAGTACTCGCCGAATTGCATTCTGATCATCGTCTCGAATCCTCTGGATGCCATGGCCCAGGCAGCCTACAAGATGAGCGGATTTCCGAGGGAGCGGGTGATCGGGATGGCCGGGGTGCTAGATTCGGCGCGCTTCCGCACGTTTATCGCGCAGGAATTAAACGTGAGCGTGGAGAATGTGACCGCATTTGTGTTGGGCGGGCATGGCGACACCATGGTCCCTTTGCCGAGATATTCCACTGTCGCTGGGATTCCGATTACTGAATTGATGGATGCCGCGACCGTGGAGCGGTTGGTGCAGCGCACCCGGGATGGCGGCGCTGAGATTGTGAAGTATCTGAAAACTGGGTCCGCCTACTATGCACCTTCGGCGGCTGCGACTGAGATGGTGGAGGCGATCCTTAAAGACAAGAAGAAGATTTTGCCTTGTGCCGCTTACCTTCAAGGCGAGTATGGAATCAGCGGGCTGTACGTCGGCGTACCTTGCAAGCTTGGAGCCAAGGGGCTGGAGCAAATTATTGAGATCAAGCTTACCGCCGACGAGAAAGCCGCACTGGATAAGAGCGCGGCTGCGGTGAAGGAACTGGTGGCGGTGATTGGGGTTTAAGCTGCACTTGTCCTGGCTGATTCTCAGCGAACGATTCGCGGCGGATCTAGTGATGAAGCGAGGTGAAGGATGCGCAGAATCATCCTGGTAGCAATGATCGCTTTCAGCCTCGCAGTAGTTTTTCTCACATTCGCGAGACCTCTCAGCATCAATTGCAGGTCAAGACATACTTCGGCGACGCTCGCGGCCTGAGAACGGGAGCGCCCGTCCGAGTGGCCGGAGTTGATGTAGGCCGTGTAGACGTGCATGTTCGCCCGGAACTCAAGACACGTGCGGCCGAGGTTATCCTCCTCATTCAAACCCCGTACGAGTTGAAGATTCCCGACGACTCAGTTGTCTCGTTGAGGCGCGGCGGCTTGTTGGGCGAGATGTACGCCGAAGTTGACATCCGCCATGCTTCCGGGCCCCCTAGTGAATCAAGGCGTTTTGAAAGCCTGGGAAGAAGAAGGCCCGCCCACAAAGTAAAGACTCACTCTAGCACTGGACAAGCGAACCAGAACAGGCGCGAATCTCTGTACATTACTGATGCTAGATTGACCATGGTCGTTGACCATGGTATAAGTAGTTCGCGAGGTTTAGATGAAAGAAGTTGCCATTTCCGAGTTTAAGGCCAAGTGCCTGGGCATGCTGGAGCAGGTGCGCAAGACGCGTAAACCGATCCGGATAACGCGGTTTGGTCAGCCAGTGGCGGAGATAGTGCCTCCCACTCCTAAAAAGAGTCCCAAAAACTGGTTGGGCTGCATGGCTGGAACCATAGAAATCGTAGGAGATATTGTCGGTCCAACCGGCAGCGAAGAGGACTGGGAAGCCGGCCGGAAATGAAGCTTCTCTTAGACACGCATATCTGGATTTGGAGTGTCAGCGCACCACAGCGGCTCAGTCGCCGTGTCGCGAGGGAACTGGACAGTGCGCAGAACCAACTCTGGCTATCACCCGTCAGCATCTGGGAAACGCTGTTGCTACACCGCAAAGGCCGCCTGAAAATCCCGGAAGGATTTTCCACCTGGATGACCAGAGCAATGACTGCCATGCCGCTCAGCGAGGCCCCGCTAACCTTTGAAGTCGCGGAAGCTCTTTCGACGATCCATTTGCCGCACTCAGACCCAGCCGATCTATTTCTGGCGGCGTCGGCAAAGGTTTTCGGACTGACACTGGTCACCTCTGATCGCAACCTGGTCCGCACGTCAGAAATTTCGGTGTTGGAAAATTGACGGTCGAATCGGACTATGCCCGCTCAATCACCACCGATTTGACTGTCGCATCCTTCAGCGGTTTGTCCTGGCGGTTGCGCGGGGTGGCGACGATCTTTTCTGCTACCTCGTAGCCTTCTACTACTTCTCCAAAAATGGTGTGCTTGCCGGTGAGCCACTGCGTAGGTGCGATGGTGATGAAGAACTGCGAGCCGTTGGTGTTGGGGCCTGAGTTTGCCATGGCCAGTTTGCCGGGCTTGTCGAAGCTGTGGGGTGAGCCCTTGGTTTCATCCTCGAACTGGTAGCCGGGGCCGCCGAAGCCGGTGCCAGCGGGGTCTCCGCCCTGGATCATGAAATCGGGAATCACGCGATGGAAGATGGTGCCGTCATAGAGGCGGTCCTTGCTCTTCTTACGGCTGACCGGGTGGGTCCACTCGCGTTTGCCTTCGGCGAGGTCGGTAAAGTTGGCTACGGTTTTCGGCGCTTCTTTTTCGAAGAGGCGGCAGACGATGGTGCCCTCGCTAGTATTAAAGATGGCGTATGTACCGGGTTGACGAGGCATTGGATTCCTTTCGTTTTCAGGTGCGAGGGCAAGATGCCCTCGCGACAGCCGGCGGGACGCCGGCGCTACTGTGGTGCGGTTTTAGGTGCGGCTGGTTTCTTGACTGCCGGCTTGGCCGGGGTTGCCGCCGACGGCTTGGCTGCGGGCGCTCCGCCTTTTGTGATGACAATATGGGTAATTTTGACCGGGCGGTAGGGGCGGTCGTTGGCATCGCGACCCATGCGCGCAATCTGCTTTACCAGGGCGATGCTGGCTTCATCGCATTGACCGAAGAGGGTGTATCCGCCATTCAAGCTGGGGTAGGGGACTTCGGTGATGAAAAACTGCGAGCCGTTAGTGCCGGGACCGCCGTTGGCGTAAGCCAGGCGTCCGGGGCGGTCGAACTTCAGGGTTGGTGAAGTCTCGTTCTTGAATTCAAAACCAACATCGCCACTGCCGCTGCCGGCGGGATCGCCACCCTGAATCATGAAGTCCGGAATCACGCGATGGAAGATGGTGCCGTCATAGAGCGGGACACCGTGCTTCTTGGCGTGCGAGATGGGGTTGGTCCAGTCTTTGGTGCCCTGGGCCAGGCCGATGAAGTTGGCCACGCCCATGGGCGCTACGTCCGGGAACAGAGTGCAGGTCAGCTTGCCGGCGGTGGTTTCGATGACCGCCGTGGGCTGCGCTGATGTTGTAGCCGCCGGTTTGGCAGCGGTCGTAGCTGCGGCCGGCTTCTTTGCCGGTGTAGTCTTTGCCGCAGGCGTGGTTTGTGACCATACTGCCGAACACGCTGCCGCAATCAGCAAACAGATTGAAAGGCAATGTCGCATCGAGGCTCCTGGGGGCCGGGCTTTGCCCAGCCGGGCAGATGAGGACATCTGCCCCTACGTGGGTTGTGATGACTGCGAAGTACGATTCTATCCTAGAGTTTGAAAAAAGCTAATGATAGGTCGTGGTCAGCGACGGATTTTGCGCAACGGGAGAACACAAAGTCCCTCGACTTCGCTCGGGATGACAAGATTTAGTTGGGTGAAGAGTGAGGTGGCGGTTACTGCAGAGGAAGTTCAGCGGCTTCGGAGGCCGTCGGAACTGGTTGTTCGCCGGCCAGCATCATGGATTCGCGCCAGTCGGTGTAACGCCCCGAGACCATTACGTGGAAGACCCATTGATGGCGTTCTTCTTCGGGTTCGATCAGGCCTTGGTCTTTCAGAGGCCGCATGTAATCCTGCACCCACTTGAGCTGTTCCCGGCTCAGACCGCGCCGCTGGATATCTACGGTGATGCCGGCGAGATGGGAAGAAGCAATCTCACCTTCCGCTGGAGCCGCATTGCGATTATGGCGGCGAAGCTTCTTCTGGATCTTGACTGTCCGAACCGCGGAATTGACCTGGATCGAAGTGCGGAATTCCTTGTAGTACGCCTGGCTCAGATCATCGAGGAACTCACGCGTCCAGGGACGGCAATAGCGGCGATCAGGATCAAGACGTGGATCGAAGCGCAATGTGGGGCCGGCCACAATCGGAACCAGGTCTTCGCTGGCTTTCAGTTGCTCCAGTTCAGCGTCGTCCTGAATGCGGGGCAAATCCATGCGGTCGATTTCGTGATTCTGCAGCAGCAGGGATTCGCGCGACGGACGAAAAACTGGATTCCAGCGGAGACGACGAAGGTGAGCGCGACGGACTCGGCGAGTGCGACGCGGCGCTACGTAGCTGTGCAGAGCGAAAGCGGGCGCACAGACGGCAGCCAGCAAAAACAAAAGTGTCGCAATTTGAATCCTACGTTTCACGAAGTGGCCTCAAACTTTTTCTTCGCCAGTGTCTCAAGGCGCTTGAGACAGGCGCGTATTCTAAACCGCGGCTGCACAAAAACAAGGGCTTTTTTTTTAAGCCCGGAGTGGCTCTGAAGAGCCCTCCGGGCGTTACCCTTGGTTACTGAACTCGCGCTAACGGCGCGCCCGTGGCAACCGATTTATATAGAAGCAACCGGGATGCCAATCACGGGGTAAGTAATTTACAAGAGGTTACGGGTCGAAAAGCCCTATTTACGGGCCTTCTGACGCTCTTGAATGACAAAGTGCGGTCCCGGGATGACAGTTCCCGACACGGCACTTTAGTGGTGTTACGGACGAGTCGTTACTTTCTAAACAGGTCGCCGATGGCTTGTTTCATGACATCGCGGCCGACCTCCGCAATGGAGCGGGTCAGGGGGATGTCCTTGGGACAGACCTCGACGCAGTTCTGAGCGTACCCACACTCCTGAATGCCGCCGTCCCCCATCAATGCAACCAGGCGCTCGCGCTTCAGGGCGGCCCCGGTGGGATGAGTGTTGAACAGGCGGACCTGGGAAATCGTGGCTGCGCCTACGAAGCCCGTGTGCTCGTTGAACTGGGGACAGGCTTCCATGCAACAGCAGCAGGAGATGCATCGGGAAAGAGGATAGGCCTCTTCCTGTTCCTCCATGGTCATGCGGGGGCCGGATCCGAGGTCGTAGCTGCCGTCAATCGGAACCCAAGCCTTCACTGCTTTGAGATTCTCGAACAGGACGCTGCGGTCGACCGCCAGGTCGCGAACCACGGGAAATTTGGAGAACGGCTCGAGTCGGATAGGTTGTTCGAGCTTGTCGACGAGGGCCGAGCAGGCCATGCGGGCACGTCCGTTGATCAGCATGGCGCAGGAGCCGCAGACTTCCTCGAGGCAATTGGAGTCGTAGGTGATGGGCGTGGTGGCTTTGCCATCACGGGTGACTGGGTTGGCGGCGATCTCCATGAGTGATGAGATCACGTTCATACCCGAGTGCCACGGGAGTTCGAATTCTTCCCAGTGCGGCCGGACGTTGGGGTTGGGTTGGCGCTTGATTTTGAAGAGTACTGTCTTTTTGTCGGACATTTTTTAGCTTTTAGCTCTTAGCCTTTAGCTCTAAAACCTCTGCCGAGCTTTTGCTCGGCCGGACAGCCGAGGGCGGCTGTCCCCATGTGTATTACTTCACTGCGTCATATCTTCTTGGGCGCGGCGTGATCAGCGAGACGTCTACCGGTTCAAATTCAAACTTGGGCTCGTCGGCGTCTGGGGCGAACGTTGCTTTCGTGGTTTTCAGCCAGTTCTTGTCGTCGCGCTCGGGAAAATCTGGCTTGTAGTGTGCGCCGCGGGATTCGTCGCGCAAGCCGGCGCCCTGGGCGACCACACGTCCCAGTTGCAGCATGTTATAGAGTTGCCGCGCGAAGACTACGGATGTGTTTGCCCACTGGGTGCGATCGCTGAGGTTGATGTGGCGGAAGCGTTCCAGCAGTTTGCACAGCTCAGCGTCGGTTTCCTGAAGTCTCTTGTTATAGCGGATGACGGTGACGTTTTTCGTCATCAGGTCGCCCAATTCTCGCCAGAGTTTGAAGGGATTCTCGGCGCCGTCCGCTTTCATCAGCGTGGCGTTGTTTTCTTCCTGTCGCTTGCGCTCGATATCGAAAAAGCCGTTGCTCGGAGCGGCCTTGAGGTTGCGGGCGTAGTTCACAGCCGCAGGCCCGGCGACGAATCCTCCGAAGATGCACGAAACCAGGGAATTGGCGCCGAGACGATTGGCTCCGTGGTACTGGTACTCGCATTCACCGGCCGCGTAAATGCCGGGAATATTCGTCGCTTGTGTGAAATCAACCCACAGGCCGCCCATGGTGTAGTGCATGCCAGGGAAGATCCTCATGGGCGTGTCGCGCGGGTCGTCGCCCACGAACTTCTCGTAAATTTCCAGAATGCCTTCGAGCTTACGATCGAGAATCTTGCGATCGATGTGGGTGAGGTCGAGATAGACCATCGGCTTGCCGTCGATGCCGAGGTTGTGCTCGTACACGACCTTGTGGATGGCCCGGGTGGCGATATCGCGCGGCACCAGGTTGCCGTATTTCGGATACCACTCTTCGAGAAAGTACCATCGTTCTTTTTCCGGGATCGCCTTCGGCTCTCGTTTGTCGCCCGGAGTCTTGGGGACCCAGACGCGTCCACCTTCTCCGCGGGCGGACTCGGACATCAGGCGCAGCTTGTCTTCGCCGGGAATGCAGGTGGGATGGACCTGAATGAACTCGCCGTTGGCGTAATAACATCCCTGCTGATAGAGCGCCGATTGTGCCGAGCCCGTACACACCACTGAATTGGTCGATCTGCCGAAAATAGCGCCGTTCCCCCCGGTGGCAATGATGATAGCGTCGGCGGGGAAGGTGCGAACTTCCATCGAGCGGAGATCCATGGCGCAAATGCCGCGACAGACGCGGTTGGAATCGAGCACGGCGGAAAGAAATTCCCAATGCTCGAATTTGCGGACCTTGCCTTCGGACTCGTAGCGGCGGACTTGCTCGTCAAGCGCGTAGAGAAGTTGCTGACCGGTGGTAGCGCCGGCGAAGGCGGTACGATTGAAGAGCGTGCCACCAAAACGACGGAAGTCGAGCAGTCCTTCGGGTGTACGGTTGAAGGGAACGCCCATGCGATCGAGTAAGTCAATAATCCCGGGAGCGGCTTCGCACATCGCCTTGACTGGCGGCTGGTTGGCCAGGAAGTCTCCACCGTAAACGGTGTCATCAAAATGCTGCCAGGTGGAGTCGCCTTCACCCTTAAGATTTTTAGCGGCGTTGATGCCACCCTGGGCGCAGACGGAGTGCGAACGCTTTACCGGCACGATGGAGAACAGGTCAACGTGACCGCCCATCTCGGCAATCTTGATGACCGCAGAAAGCCCGGCCAGGCCGCCGCCGATCACTATGATTTTCGGGTTTGATGCCATCTCGTTTGGATTTCCTGTCTAACGCGGTCTAGAAGCGGGCACTGCAGCTCCGGCATAAGAATCATGTATGCCGTTCTCCGGACCTATGGGCTGCAACGGTGTCTTCAAGAACGAACGCATGGTAAGCGTTCCCACGGTCATGAACAGCAGTCCGATGGCGAAGCAGACATAGCCGAACCGGCGGCGGGCAGCGTCTCCCGTAGTGATCCCCCACTTGGCGGCGAACAGCCACAGTCCATAGGCGAAGTGCCAGGAGGCGCAGAAAATTCCCAAGGCGTAGAACGCGATAGCCCAAGTATGCTGAAATTCCAGTTGCACTTTGCCGAAGGCAGCATCGGGATGAGTCAGGATATGCACGCCGCTAAACCGCAGGTGCCACGTGTGCCACACGATGTAGAAAAAGGCGATGCCGCCGGTCCAGCGCTGCGCGGTAAACATCCAGTTGCCGGCCCAGGGATAGTCGGTGAGGTTACTTTCGCCGCGGAACCAGATGTAAAAGCCGTAGAGGGCGTGGTAGAGAATCGGCAGCCAGATCCCGAAGAGCTCGAGATAGAAAACGAAAGGAAAGCTCGACAGCAATTCCACTTGCTTGGCATACGCGCCGGGGCCACGGGTGGCGAATGCGTTGGAGACGAAATGTTCGACCAGGAACGCGCCCACCGGAATGATGCCGCTAAGCGAATGGAGCTTGCGTAGCAAGAATGAGTGTCCTTGCCCGGCCCGCAGAGGGGGGACGCCTTCGTCGGTGCGTACTGGAGCTGCAGAATTGGCGGTTGTCGCCACTGGACCCCTTGTGTTGTCAGAGATGGCTGGAGAACCTTTTATTATCCCGGTGCGAGAGAAGAGAGTCAAGAACACCAGTTCTCTGTTCTCAGTTTTTAGTTCTCAGGTACCAGTCGAGGAATTGGCGGAAGGCTGCGCCGCGGTGGCTGTGGTTTGCTTTTTCTTCAGGCGTTAGTTCTGCGAAAGTTTTTTGAATCGACGGAAAATAGAAAAGCGGGTCGTAGCCGAATCCGTTCGAGCCACGCGGGGAATCGAGAAGCACACCTTCGGCTTGGCCGCGAAATACGTTCAGGGTTTGTCCATCGCGGGCAGCCGCGATCACGCATACGAATCTGGCGGTGCGATTTTCTGGCGGAACTTTTCTGAGTTCACGAATCAGACGCGCGTTGTTGGCCTGATCGTCGGTGTTATTTCCTACCAGGTGAGGCTGGTCGGCGGCATAGCGGGCGGAGTGGACGCCGGGAGCGCCGCCGAGTGCGTCCACTTCGAGGCCGGAGTCGTCGGCCAGGACGATTTCTCCCGGGGCGTACGGACTGTAGTACTCGGCTTTTTTGCGGGCGTTGGCTTCAAAGGTGAAACCGTCCTCGACAGCGACGGGAATGGAAGCGAAATTCGGCAGAGACTGTACTTCGATACCTCTTGGAGACGCAGCCCCGGCAAAGTCGCAAAGCTTGCCCGGATTAGTGGTGGCGATGAGGACGCGAATCATGCTGGTGAAAGTTGGGCCATGCGCCGCTTGTAGGGCATCAGCCCGATAATCAGGATACCGGTTCCGAAAGAAATCAATCCTCCAATTTCGCGGTCGCGGGTGCGCGCGAATATAACCTGGATCTGATGGTCTCCGGCCTCCACCGGAATGACCACTTGGCCGGTGATTGCAAGCAGTCCGGTCTCGATCGGGCGATGGTTCACCTCGACCCTCCACGACGGGTAGTTGAACAGCTTGAGCACCAGCTTGCCCGATTGGGTCAGGTTCGCACTGAAAGACTTTGACTCGGGTCCCCACTCGGTGATGCGGATGCGCGAAGCGCCGTTGCCCTCGAAGGTGACGCGGCGGGCGTCCTTCTTGATTTCGTACACGTCGACGCCGTTGGGCACGTACTCGTCGATGCCCTCGTAGCCGGAGCCATCCTGCACGTGGTCGTGCATCTCGGCAATATCGTCGGCGTCGTCCCACCAAGGGGGCTGGATGCGGTGCCAGACGAAGGCCAGAACCGCAAGCATGGCGAGACACGCAAGGGCGCGGACCAGCCAGCGCCGTGAACCCATGGTGACGAGCAGAGCGAAACCGACATTCAGACAGAGCAGCCAGCGCAGAGGCAGCTGCACGTAACGCATCTCCGGCAGAAAGCGATAGAACACAACGCTTAACGAGGAAAGCAAGAGCGCGGAGGCTGCCCACCAGGCGGTAAGCATTGACCAGAACTCGGGTGCGCGAATCCGCCACGGGCGCGAGAGAAACCAGAAAAGTGCCATGAGAACAATTTCGGTGACCGACACCAGCGAGATCAGCAAATTGAAGCGATCATGGTCCGGGTTGTTGAGAAAAGTGAAGATGAAATTGTCCTGCGGGCGGACGCCGAGCGATAACACCTGTGCGATTTCTATCCACTTCTTTTCATACAGGACGGGCACAACGTAAAAGGCAGCCAGCGCTAGTCCCAAAAGAACAGAAGTTGCTCCGATCGCGAGAGGCCGAGGGGAACGGCGTCTGACGGCAGCGACCACAAGAAGCAGCGCCAGGGTATAGGTCAACATCACTGCGCCTGGGAGGTTGGTCAGCCAGGCGGCGGCCAGGATCAGACTTAAAGAGAGGGCCGTGGTCCGATCGTTTTTCTCGTTTTCCGAGCGCAAGACGACCAGCAAGAGTAGAGGCAGAAGGGCGCCGACCAGCAGCTCAGCAAAGGCGCTGCGCCAATAGACGCTCACGATGTGATACGGATTGGCCACGTATAGGGCAGCGGCAAAGGTGGCGTCGCGACGCAGCATAAAGCGGCGAGCCAGGAGGAACATCGAACAGCCGGAAAGCGTCAGGGCGATCCATTCATAAACTGAGGGAACGATCCACCAGGGCAGAAACGATCCCAGGGCTGCTCCGAACATCCACGATATGGGTGGGTAAAAAATAAATCGGGCCTCACCGTATCCGAAGTGAGCCAGGGCTGCCCATCGCGGGTACAGGATGCCAAGTCGCCATTGGCTGAGCACTTCCATCCAGGAATTCAAGTGAAATTCGAAGTCGTGGCCGGAAGGAATTCCAAAGAAGAGGGTAGGGAGAAACAAGGCTAATGCCGTGACCATGATGGTCAAAATTGGGAAGCCGAAAGCAGGGGCGGGAGACAGCCGAGCCTTTGCGGTCACGGTTTCAGAGGGGCGCTTGGTTGCCACGCAACAGATTGTTGCTCAAGCGACGCGATTGGGCAAATTCGTCCGGAGACTGGTGGCGAGAATGAGGGGCGCAGCGTGTGGACATGTTGCAGAATTTTGACCACAAATTAACCTGCCTGAAATATTGTGGCGGAAGGCTCACGCTAGACTTCGGAGCATAGGGTGGAGCAAGCCCGAGAGGGCAATGAGGGCCTGCATGCGAGACGGCATGTGGGCCCTTTTCACGTGTGGCGGAGTTTTGCGGGCAAGGAACACAAGGTCCCTCGACTTGCCCTGGCCGCGCAAGCGCGGCGCGGACGGCGCTCGGGATGACAGTATTTTTGATGGTACTTGGGAACTTGCTACGACGGGACTTCTTCGGTGCTGCGTTGCTGGCGGAGTTCCTGGAGGAATTCTTCCTGGCTGAGAGAATCGGCGCGGTTCAGCAGGCCGAGCAACAGGTCTTCGGGTTCGTCGGTGGCCTGGCTGCTGGGGTAGTCCTCGTCGTTGGCGGCGGTGAGGGCGCGAGGCGTGATAAGCAATTGAGGCAGCGTTCCCGGACGGCTGGTGAGGAAGTTGATGAAGGTTCCGACCTGCTCGCGCTGTTCCACTGTGCCTGAGGCGAACTCAATGCCCATGCCAAATTCAGGATGCATGACCCGGACCATGCCTTCAGCTTGGACTTCCATGTCTTCAGCTTTCAGGCAGAGCACGATGCCAGAGCGTTCCGGGAATGGCGATTCGGTTTCGACGTAACACCCACCCAGGCTGAGATCGGTGAGTTTGCACTCGGAAACAGGTTCGGGATCCTCGGGAAGAAATTCCGCCGCGTTGGCGACCACCCAGGCTTTAAGGGTTTGACGAAGATTCTCCGGCAAGTCGATGTAACGCACGCCTGATTCGCCGTTGGGATTCGCCCAGGCGACTTCGCCGCGAATATCCATCTGGGTTTGATCGGGCAGCGCGAAGTGAGCGTTGATGATGGCGGACGGACAGAGCGGCTGGGCCGCCAGCACATCAAGACCGTCTTCACTCAGGTCAAGCAGGATGCCTTCCATCTCCGCGCCACTCTCGACCCGAAGTTTTACTGGAAGCTGGACCGGGACCCGGAAGGAGCGGCGGCGTTCGCGCTTCATCAGGGCCATGGCGGCGCGCAGGCTGGCTTCGGCCTGTTGCTGGGAAATGGGTTTATAGAGAACGAAATTTGCGCCCGCCCCGAAAACGTGACGCACCTTGGTTTTGTCACCAAGCAGGGCCACTGTGACGGTTTTGTGTGGGGCCGACGACTGGTAGGCGTTTTGCAGGATCAAAGCGGCGCTATGAGGATCGTCGTAGTCGACGATCACGGCGTCGAATTTCTGCTCGGTCAGGCGGCAGAGAGCGTCAGGATATCCGCAGCACTGCACGCCCAGGCCGAAACCGGCCAGGACGGACGTGAGTACGGACGTCGCCTGTTCGTCTTTGCAAACCAGAAGAGACTGAAATGTCATAAGCGGGCCCTGTGCCCCAACTCAACTTGTGCCGGATTAAGGCCAGCGCGGAGCCCGTGGCGCCGGCTTGGGAGCGGAGCTTACGCCGCCCGAAGGCGCCGACCCGGCCCGTGCCGCCATGCTGCTACCCTGGTCCTCTACTTCGGCCAAAACCGTGCTTTCCTCATCGTCACTTTCGGCGAGCAGAGGGGCGACTTCGCGCAGTTTTTCAGCCGCCTGTTGCAAAGCCTCAATCTGCTTGCTGAGCTGGGCGTACTTGGCCTGCTTACGGCGTAAAACCTCGTGAATATCCTTCATTACATCCCCCTGTGGCGAATGTAAGTACAGAGGCAGCCAGGGTCAACGGCAATCCCCCTCCGGCCGATTACGGCAGTAACCACGTGGGCTTACTGGAGCGGGGTTTCCAGCTACTAGTTTCTGGCTTCTAGCTAAGGCTGGAGTATTGGGGATCGAACCTCAGGGATGTCGTGAGATCGGGCCATGGGAGGGCCATATGGCCATATGGCCTGTTCGTGCTACATGGTTGGCACGAAGGTGGAATGTACACGTTTGACGGTGAGTCGTAATCTTTTTCGTGAGCAGACCTGGGGGAGGGCTGTTCGGGCGCCCAATAACTCGCGAGAGTTAGGGGGCGCTTCTTATTTGTGGAGGTTGTTTCCTTCCGGTGAATTCGTGCTTCCCTCGGCGTTTCTGAATCATCTTTCGCAGCGCCATTTCCGCTCTCTGCACGAGCGGGGCGCTCGCGCCCACATTTTGCACCAAAGCTTGTACTTTACACCGTTCTTGCCTGCGTTATGATGTGCCGCCGCCTTACCTATGACATCCGGAAACAGGGACGTTTGTCGGGAGGCGCGGCAGCGCGGTGGATGAGAGCTGGCCAGGAGGGGGATCTCGTCCGTACTTCTGCGTACCTGAGTAGCGGTCTGTCGGGGCGGCAGGTGCGCTTAAGGAGAGTTAGATGGGATCCGTTCCCCTTCGTCTGCGATGCCGTGTCATCTCGTTCGTCTTTCTTCTTATATCCGCAATGGCGTTCTCCATGCTTGCCGCAGCCCAGCAAAGGTACGTAGCGCCGCGCATCAACGAGCCTCTGGATGAGAGCCGAAGGATTGTACTGAAGCACAACGTTCATCCTCTGGCTCGTACGCAGTTTCAAGTGGTCACGGCTCCGGACAACCTGCCGATGGGCCGCATGCTGCTGGTACTCAAACGCAGCCCCGACCAGGAGACGGCGCTCGTTAAGCTGTTGGATGATCAGCAGGACAAGTCTTCGCCCGATTTTCACAAGTGGCTGACCCCGGAACAGTTTGGACAGCAGTTCGGCCCGGCGGACTCTGATATTCACGCCGTCACCTCGTGGCTGGAAGCGCATGGCTTTGAGGTGGCGCAGATCAGCAAGGGCCGCAGCCTGATCGAATTCTCGGGAAGCGCCGCCCAGGTGAGGGAGGCATTTCATACCAGCATCAATAAGTATTCGGTGAACGGGAAAGCGCACTGGGCCAACGCGAACGATCCGGAGATACCGGCGGCGCTGGCTCCGGTGGTGGCGGGAGTGCATTCGTTACATAACTTCTACGCGCAGCCCCAGCTGGTGATGTCCCCAGAAAAGATACGAGCCAAGGTCGGACCAGGACGGCCGCCACAGATCACGTTTTCCAACGGGAGCCACGCATTGACACCGGCGGACTATGCCGTGATCTATAACGCCAAGCCTGTCTTGTTGAACGGAATTAACGGGCAAGGGCAGACCGTCGCAGTGGTGGCGCGGAGCAATCTGTTTAATGGAGGCCAGGACGTTTCCGATTTTCGAAGTGCTTTTGGGATCTCCGGCGGCTTTGTGAGCACCATTCTCAACGGACCTGATCCGGGCGACCTGGGTGGAGGCGAGGAAACAGAGGCGACGCTGGATGCCACGTGGTCGTCCGCTCTGGCGCCGTCCGCGAGTGTGGATTTTGTAGTCTCGGCGAGCACCAACAGCACGGACGGCATCTTTCTCTCCGAGGCTTACATCATCGACAACAACCTGGCCCCGGTGATGACGGAAAGTTTCGGCAGTTGCGAAGCGGTCATTACGAACGCTCAGGCGCAAGACATCTCGGCGCTGGCCGAGCAGGCGGCCGCGCAGGGCATTACCTTTATCGTCTCCAGTGGTGATTCGGGCGCGGAAGGTTGCGACAACGGGAGGACCATGGCACAGGGGCCGATTTCCGTCAGCGATCTGGCGTCCAACCCTTTCGTGGTTGCTTTGGGAGGGACACAATTCAACGAAAACGGGCACGATAGCACCTTTTGGAAGACGACCGATACCGGAGATGGCGGGACGGCAAAATCGTATGTTCCGGAGAACGTCTGGAATAGTAGCTGCCTGGCCGCCCAATGCGGCCAAAACGCGAACACCGCCTCCGGAGGCGGCGGGGCCAGCGTAATTTTCAGCAAACCCTCCTGGCAGGCCGGGGTCAGCGGGATCCCGAGCGATGGCGCGCGTGACCTCCCCGACGTTTCTTTGACAGCCTCGGGGCACGATGCTTACCTGGTGTGCCTGGAGGGCTCCTGCGTACCCGACAACCAAGGGTTTATTACGCTCCTGGGCGTTGCCGGAACTTCCGCTTCGGCGCCCTCGTTTGCCAGCATCATGGTCCTGGTCAATCAGCAGACAGGCTCACGGCAGGGGCAGGCCAATTACGTCCTTTATCGATTGGCCGCAACGGAAACGCTGGCGCAATGTAACGGATCGAAGACGACAACTCTGCCCGCGTCCATCTGCATCTTCAACGACATTACGGTGGGCAACAACGCCGTACCGGGCGAAGCCGGGTTTGGAAGCGCGAGCGCGAAATATCAGAGCACGGTCGGATATGACCTTGCCACCGGCCTGGGTTCGGTAAACGTGGCCAGTCTTGTAAATCGATGGAGCTCGGTCGCGTTCACTGCCACCACCGCCACGCTGGTTCTCAGCCCAACCACTTTCACCCATGGCAGCTCTGCGAATGTGACCATCCATGTGGCGCCTAGCAACGGTAGCGGGGTCCCCACGGGTGATGTTTCTCTGCTGACCAGCGGTAATACGTCGTTGCAGGGCGTGACGTCCTTCAGTTTGAACGCTGGGGCCGTCTCCAGCACTTCGCCGGATTTGCCCGGCGGCACGTACGACGTTCGTGCCCACTACGCCGGTGACGGAACCTTCGCCGGCAGCGATTCCACTACGACTACGATTACGGTTTCAGCGGAAGGAAGTACAACCGCGCTGTCCGTTTTCGGTCTGGACACACAGGGCAATGTCATACCGTTCAGCAACGAACCATATGGTGATCCTGCCTATTTGAGGGCCGATGTTTCAGGTCTTTCCGGCCACGGAGTAGCATCGGGCACCGTCTCCTTTAGCGACAACGGGGGGAACATCAACGGCACCGCGTTCAGCCTGAACAGCGGCGGCACGGCAACTACCGCGCAGGGTTTGTTTACGATCCCTGCGGGTCAGCATTCGATCGTGGCCCACTACAACGGAGATAGCGGTTTCAATCCCAGCATTTCTGCCGCCGTGCCGATTACTGTGATCCAGGCCCCGACCACCACGACCGTAGTTTCGAGCAGCAGTAGCGTGGCCCAGAGCACTCCGGTGACTTTGACGGCAACCGTCAGCACCACCAGCGCTGGCAATTCGCCTTTGGGCAGCGTGACTTTTCTGTCAGGGGGCACCCCCATTGCGGTCCCGGGCAACCCGGTTCCAATCAGCGGGACCAACGGATCGGGCAGCATCCAGAGTGGCGCGTTCACGGCGGCCCAGGGCACGTCCAGCCTGATGACCGCTCTGCCGACGGGCCAGAACGTCATCACCGCGCAGTACAGCGGCGAGTCAAATTACACGGGATCGACTTCTTCTCCGACGACGGTCAACGTGCAGGCCGATTTCGCCATCGCGGTGGCCCCCTCGATCACAATCGCCCACGCCGGTGGCCGCGGAACGGCCACGCTTACCGTTACCGGTCAGGCTGGGTATAGCGGCACCATCAACTTTTCGGCAGCGTCCTGCGCGGGCTTGCCGCACGAGAGCACGTGCAGCTTCATTCCGCCTTCTGTCACGAATAGCGGTTCAACCACACTCACCGTTTCGACAACCGCCGCCCACAGTGCGAGGCTCGAAAGTCCGGCCTGGTGGACAACAAGTTTCGGAGCGACGCTGGCGGGAATTTTTCTGCTGGGAAGTGGATCGAGGCGGCGGTTCTGGAACCGGTTGCTTTCCTTAATGGCCATCGCTTGCCTCATCACGATCGTCAGTTGCGGCGGAGGCGGGAGCGGTGGCGGCAACATGGATCCAGGCACGCCCGCGGGCTCTTCTACGGTGACTGTCACTGCCACCAGCGGTGCGCTCACTCACACGGCAACGCTTACCCTCACTATTCAGTAGCCCGCCTCGGCGCGAATAGTATGATTTGCCGGAGGATCGTGATCGATCCCGCACGGGAGATTTGCTGCGCGGACTTCCTCCAACAGCAGGGGACGAAAAGGGAACACCATGAAAATCGGGTTCACGTTGGGCTTCGTGTTGTTGAGTGGTCTGCTGATGGCGCGGGATCCGGCCTTTGACAACTTTGCCGATGCCAGCAAACTGATCGCGCTGGAAAATGCCTGGAACCAGGCGCAGCTTCACCATGACGCGAAGGCCGTGAGCAACCTGGTGTCCGACAACTTTGTCTACACCGACTACGACGGCACGGTCATGAACAAGGCGGCTTTTCTTAAAGACCTGAAGGACCCGGACTATCGCGCCAGCTTGATCGCCAACGACGAAGCCAGGGTCATCTCTTACGTCAACGCAGCAATTGTGGTGGGGACCTACCACTCCAAGGGAACTTACAAGCGCCAACCCTTTGAACACTACGGGCGCTTCACCGATACCTGGCTCTATCAGGACAACAAGTGGCAGTGCGTAGCGAGCCACACCACGTTGATCAAGAAGTAGATCGTGGAGTCGGTTTGATCAGGTAACAGCCTGGGTCGGGCCGGGAGTGTTGAGTTCCCGAATTTTTTCCAAAAGGTCGGACGCCGCCTGGCCAGCTTCCAGAGTAGAGAATTCCTCTCCCAGTTCGATGACCGGTGCAGTGCACGCGCCGCGAAAGATTTGCTCCGCGCCGGGCGCTCCTTTCAGGCTGGGGCCCAGGATCGCGAGACCCGGCCGCGTGGCTCGCAGCAGGATCATGGCGTCGCGAAGATTGTTATTGGTGAGGACGTTGTAGCCGGCGCGGCCCAGCAGTTCCCGCAAGTAAGCAAGCACATTGGCGGACTGGTCGATGCACAGGACGGTCAAACCGGTCTGCGGGGTGCGCGCCGGGGCTGCATGTCGCCGGTAAAAGGCGAGGACGGCATCTTCTTCGGACTCATGGGTGTCGAACAGGCTAGTCAGGTTGGTGATCTTCAGGACTTTGTGGACGACCTCCGGGACCTGGCACAATTTCAGATCGCCGCGGGCGCTGCGGGTGCTGGTCAGCAGCCGCACCAGCATTCCCAGTCCGCTGCTGTCGACGAAAACGATTTCGCCCAGATGCAGCACGATGTCGGTACGGTCGCGCAGGAGGTCAACAATGTGCAGGTGCAAGGTTTCGGCTTCACCGGAGGCGATGCGCCCGATGCAACGCACGATGGTGACCTTCCCGACCCCGCGTGTGTTCAGTGAAAGCGGCACAGTGCGCCCTCGCACAACCTGAGAGGCAGGTTCATGAATCACGCTATTATACCGGACTGCTCCGGGGTGCCGTGGATCTGGCGGTTATGTGGACCCCTTACGAGGAGCGAGGGGCGACAAGAGCGGGCAGAATGACTGAGCTACTGATCATCGGTGGAGTATTAGGCGTGGGGATGCTTCTCGTGATTCACGGCACCATTTTCAAGACGCGACGGGGTATTAACACTGCCACCCAGATAGAATGCCCCAGGTGTCATAAGCTCCATGGGCAAATTCGTACGCCCCAAAACTTGCGACAGACGCTATGGGGCGGGTTTACTTGTGCTCACTGCGGCTTTGAGGTCGATAAGCGGAACCGCCCAATTTCAAGGTAGCCCGCTGCTGGACCCGCGATTTCGGGACGGAAGCGATTAAGTGAATCAACCTGCATGGTCCCATCTGCCATGACACAAGACCGCGCACACCGAACCGTCGCCGAGGCTCTGCGAAGCCCGAACGTGGTGGAATTTGTCAGGGCCACGGTGAAGGCTGGGTACCTCGAGTTCTTCGCCGAGTACAGCGATGAAGTTTGCGGCATGGTGGACCGTGCATTCGACAGACTCTCGGGAAGCCAAAGCCACAGCGTTGACCCCGAGCAACTAGTTAAAGTGACCACGGCGCTTTTGGAGGACACATTCAGAAAATCGGATCCCTCGTTCTGGTTCAACCGGGTTTATCACCAGTACAAAACGCAAACCAAGCCGGAGGTTGATTTCGAGCAGCTACAAAAGTTATTGCCGGGCGAAAGGGTGTTGGACTATGGATGTGGCAGCGGCTACCTGGCCGCCCGCCTGGCCAAGGGCGGATACAAAGTCTTCACCACCGACGTGCTGGATTACCGCTACGCGGAGGCGCGCCACCTGCCGTTCGTTCAGATGACATCGGCCACGGACATTTCTTATCCCGACGACAGCTTAGACGTAGCATTGGTGTTGGCCGTGCTTCATCACATCAATCCGAATGACTTGCCGCGCGTGATCCAGCGGCTGAGAAAAATCGCCAGACACACCCTGATTAAAGAAGACACGTATGGTTTGCCGGAAAGGATTGAAGGCCTGGCGGAGAGTCTGAAGACACAGCCGTTACTTCGAGGCTTTGTGGGCATGACGCTGGATGTGCAGCAACAGGTGCTGGCTCTGATTGATTTCTTCGCGAACGCGATTGCTCAGGGACTTCCGGAAATGAATATGCCGTTTGAGTTCAAGACGGTGACTCAGTGGGAAAAAGTATTGCTGCAAAATGGGTTCAGGGTGAATAAAAGCTTGGTTGTCGGCTTCGAGCCCGGACGCATGCACAAGAGCTGCCATGTGTGGATGGTGTGCGCGCGAACAGAATAACGGCGTTGGTTAGCGGGAAAGCAGGGCGGAACTGGGAAAACTGACGGCAACGACTTCGTCCGAGATGAAAGAGATGGTGATATTGGTTTCGCGCTCCTGGCGCGGAGCCGTGCCGGAAAAAGGTTCGTAGCGCCACTGTCGCACGGCTTCGACCGCAGCCGCAGCCAGGGCACGGTTTCCAGTCAGCACTCTGACCCGGCTCACTGCGCCGTCATAACCCACCACGGCCTGAAGAGAAACTTTGCCGCGAAACTGGGTCTCGGGGCAGACCGGATACACGAGTTTGCGGGGGCGGCCCGAGATCTGCATACGGGGCTGATCGGCGGCGGCTTCGTAAGTCTTAGGAGAAGTTGCGGCGGGGTGATGAAGGCTTGCTGCGGCCTCATTCGGTTGGCTGAGGGCTGTAAGCGTGTGGACGCGCGGAGGTGTGATCGAGGTCGGAACGCCGGGGGCTGGCGCTGCGCTCCGCCGGACACCCGGGGCGGCTGTCCCCACAGCCGCAATGCCTTCTGGATTACTGCCGGTGTCAATGAGTGGAGCGGTGACGGCCAGATTCGCAGCAGGTTCGACACTTGCCGGGGCAAGATCTTTCTGCGGCGGCTCTTTCGTGATGCTCCCGGTCAACATGGGTTCGTCCGTCCGTCGCGCGGCTACGGCGGTCTGCGTGGACGATGAACCGGCCACTGGTTGAGCTCCTAATTGATGCCATGCCAATATTGCGATCACGAGCATCAGGGCAGCGCTCGCGACTTTCAGGGTTATCCGGTTGAAGGTCAACCTAGCGTAGAACGGTTTGGAGCCGAGCGTGGGAACGTCTGGCAGGCTCTCTTCACGCGCGACTCTTTTTCTGATTTTAGCGAAAGAGGGAAGTGTGGCCGGCGACGATGGCCTGAAGTCTTCCACTGTTCCAGCGACGGCCGCGCCGTGCAGTTCATCCGAGTGGCGGTTTGCCGCTTCCCGATACAAGGAACCAATAAGCTGCTTTTGTCGTGGGCTCAGAACGTTTTGGGGAAGGCGGCGGAAATTGCGGAACATCCACAAAAGACAGACCCGGTCCCAGCCGGAGGCGATGACGTATTCCACCTGCTGATCGGTCTCGAGTGCGACGAGAACTCGTTGTGGGAACAAGGGAAGCTCCGGGGGGATGTGAATGCTTCCTGCCTCTGCGCAGTTCGGTTGCCAGACACCGCCCGGGTAACTGGTTACCACGAAAGATGTTGTGGCTAAGCGGGTTGGTGGGGTCGGTTGAAAGTGCAAAACTTTTCATTCTTGATCCCACCTCGGTCCAAACTCGCCGCGCAGAAGCCCCAAAGAAGACTCACTAGCCACGGGACCGGCTTGTGAGCCGGTTCCGGGGTCATGCTATCTTCGACGCGATCAAATGTCCTACGCGGTAGTTTTGTGCGCAGGATCCCCAGTTGCTGCTTCCTAAGATCTGCGGGCCGACTCGCGCAAAGGGAAGGGAACTCATGGCGATATCCAGAAACACAACTGTGACAGCAATTGGCGCGCTCTCGATCGCTGCGGCCATAGCGGGCTTCCAGTTGGAGACAACCCGCGCATTGGCTGTGCCTGCACCGCAAGGTCCGATGGGGAACTCCGCGTTCCTGGGTGCCTGGTGCGCCCAGGGCGATCCTACGAAGCACTGCTCGGTCAGCGGGAACGGAGTATTTCTCAGCTTCACGAATGAGAACGGCGACACTTCGACCGGTCACTTTGTGGGGATGTCACAGAACGTGGTAAGCGCCGACCAGTCGAATTTCGTGCAGGGGACGTTGAGCGGCGACGGCCGCACGATCAACTGGTCGAATGGCACCTACTGGACAAGGTGCTCCGGCGGAGGTGGCCATCGCACTCCTAATCTCGACAGGACGTGGTATCGCGGCGGGGACCGCTCACAGTCCTGCAACATCAGGCAGAGGAAAAGGAATCTTCAACTGCGGCAACGAAAGCGGCCAGAGCGCGAGTGGCTCAGTGGACCGGCGCGGCCATGTGACGACCTATTGGTCCGGAACGCAGATTGGCGGGACGCTCAGCCCGGACGGCAACACGATCTACTGGGACAATGGCACTTCTTGGAGCCGATAGATTGGAGCGGCTAAATAAGATCAAGCAGGCCGCGGTAACTCTGTCCGATATTTCGGGGCCAGCGCTTCAGCCTTCGCTCTAAACTCCGATTGAGCTGCCGGGTCCAGCTTCGGAGGGGGAGTCCTTCGGGTTGCGACCGGAGACACCAACCTCAGCGAAGAACTCGGTCGAAAGCGGGCGAGTCCGTAGGCTCGCCCATGCTGATTGGAGCTCCACCCACACGAAGGCCTTTCTCAGGCGGCCTTACTGGCGGAGATTCTGTGAGTGGTCGAGCTGTGGACATCGAACGTGCGAATCATGGGATCGGCTTCCAGGAGGTGCTGAACCATTTCCTTTATCTTCTGATATTCGGCACGGTGATATTCCTCCGCGTCCTCCCTGGTCTTCCAAAAGCTGAGTGACAGGACGCGATTGTCCTCTTTGTCTGAAACCAAAACGGTCTCATCGACGAAGCCTTTCTGTTTCTTCAGAATCGGCAGGACTTTGTCGTTGATGGTGTCAGAGAGTTGCTTGTTCTTGCCTGGTTTGGTGTTGAGTTCGACAATGCGGGTAAACATGACATACGCTCCTTTCGTTGGCTGAGGTTGAAAGGAACCCGTCGTCGATGACGACGGAATAGGTTGTGCGTGCTTCTGCAATGCGGTACGCCCGGTAAAATTCAGGGTCAATAACCGCGAATGCTGCGGCGGTAATCCTGGACCGGGAAGTTTTTGTACATCTGCTCCCTGAAATCAGGCGGCGATTCGAATTTTCTGGCTTGTGATCTCCTCTTCTGCACGGAGCCAATCATCCAGTTCGTGTCCGTCTTCTCGCCCACGCGCCTGGTAGAGCTCAAACGCACGTTGGCGGATTTGGGATTTCAGATCTTGCGAGTCATCCGTCGCTGTTGCTTGTGGTTTTTTCATAGCGTCCTTATCATCCATGACGCGACTCTCCTTTCGGCGCAAACCTACGCCTGGAACAATGACGAGTCAATTCCCCAAAATTGGTGCATTCTGCCGGGTGCATGTCTTCGCGCTCTTTGGCTCTATGCAAGTCAGGAGGCAATCGGAGGTGTTGTCACAGACAACAACCGCTCTTGATCGGAGTCCTGTGTTTACCCGTCTTCGTCAACCACAGAGTCAGTTGCCCCCGACGGCGCCCTGGACAGCCGTCGCGACCGCGATGTTCTGAGCCAACTCGGCTACCACAACTCGATCTCGGCCATCCTTCTTTGCTCGGTACAGTGCCCCGTCGGCGGCGGCGATCACTTCCTTGACCGACAAACCGTGGACGGGGAATGCCCCGACGCCAACCGAGATTGTGATCATTCCTACAGACTTCCCTTGGTGCATGACGGTAAGCTCTCTCACCTTGGAGCGCAGTCGCTCCGCCCGAGATCGGGCTCCCTCTAAAGTCGCGCCTGGCAAGATCAGGACAAACTCCTCACCCCCGAACCTGCAGGGGATATCTTCGGCTCGGACGTTCCTCGACAGGAAAGCTCCCAACTCACGCAGTACGCTATCGCCGGCCTCATGACCAAACGTGTCATTGAAGGTCTTAAAGTGGTCCAAGTCAAACATGACGACTCCCACTGCCTGATCTACTCTGGCTGCCCGTCGTATCTCTCGTTCCAGACTCTCTTCCAGGTAGCGACGGTTAAAGATGCCGGTCAGAGCATCTTTTGTCGACTGTTGCCTCAAGGCCTCCTGCAGCTTCAAATTTGAAATGGAAAGCCCCACTTGCTCAGCAAAGGTGCTGATGAGTAATAGCTCAGACTCGAATGGCTCTTTCGTGCTCGTCAGCGACTGCAGGTGGAGTATACCGACCGCCCCCCCTTGGGTCATGACTGGGATACAGAGGTAAGAGCTTTTCGACCCAATTGCGTGGGCGCACTGAGCTGTCCGGTCGCCCAGTTCCACGAAATGCCTTTGCCCAGTCCTCAACGCCCAGCAGGAATTGGCCTCCAAGGGCTCCGCTGCCACCAGGTCGCAATCCGCCCAGGCGCCCGCGACTTCAAGAAGTGTGCGGGAATCGTTAAGCAGAAGCAGCGCTCCTCGAAACGCCGGAAAAATCTTGGGCGCAAGACCCAGCACAATCGAGACCGCTTCCTCCATTTTTCGAGAGCTCTGTAGCAGTTTGCCCATCCGGGCCAGAAGATTGGCTCGGCCTGATCGCTTGGTCAGCTCTTGCACCATCGCAGCGTTCTGCTGATTGAGTTCTGTCTGGGCCTGTTCCCGCTCGCGCATCTCTTGGGTCAGCCGGGCATTGGCGGCAACGACTTCCTCAGTTCGTTCTTTGATTTGTTCTTCAAGGATTTGTTGATTGTGCTTCTGGTCGTCAATATCCGTACAGGTGCCGAACCACTTAACAACGCTTCCGTCCAAGTCTTTTATCGGAACTGCCCTGCCCAGATGCCAGCGGTAGGTTCCGTCCGAGGCGCGCCGGAAGCGATACTCCATCTGGAATGTTTCCCCGGTTTGGACCGACTGCTTCCATTTCCTGATGCACAAGGGCAGATCGTCCTCATGGAGCGCGGACTCCCAACCATGGCGGCTGCTTTGTTCCAAATCGAGCCCGGTGTAGTCGCACCACTGTTTGTTGAGGTAGTCGGTTTCGCCATCGGACTGTGCCGTCCAGATAATCTGAGGAATTGCCTCAGCCAGTGTTCGGAAATGCGATTCGCTCTCACGCGACACATCGAGGAGCGCTCGCTGCGCGGCCAACAACCGGTCGAGGAAGGCAGTAACGATCGCGAGAATAAGGACCAGTAGGCTGGTGATGCAGATGGCTGCAATGCCAAGGTGCGAGATACCAACCGCGTGCGAGAGATCTGGCATCTCGTCTGAGGTAGAAAAGCTAACGGCTGCCATCCCAGTGTAGTGCATGAGGGGGATCGCACTTCCCATCACGAGTGCGCTGATTATTTTCCTCAGACTGGTGCGCTTCTCGTCCCGGACTCTGAAAGTGAGTATCAGCGCGACCAGGGAAATGACGACGGCAAGCACAATGGAAAAGGCAACGATTCCCGGGCTGTAGTTTATCCGTGCCGGCACTCGCATCGCCGCCATCCCGATGTAGTGCATGGCTGCGATTCCACCGCCCATGATGATGCTGCCGAATATCTCCCGGCGCCTTCCCATAGTCTGGCGGCTGACAACGAACAAGGCGACAGCGGAGGCGCCGATCGCGGCGACCAGAGACAGCCCAACGGTAGGGAAGTCATAAAGAACCACCATTGGCATGCTGAAAGCCAGCATCCCGATGTAGTGCATGGCCCAGATTCCCAGGCCCATGGCAGTGGCTCCGCCCACCAACCAGAACACACGGGTCCACTCACGCGCGGCAGTTACTCGTCCTGCCAGGTCTAGAGCCGCGTAGGACGATCCCATCGCAAGGACAACTGAGAGTGCGACAAGACGGTAGTCATAAGTCCCGGTCATATTGTGATTTGCAGGCGTTGCCTCTTCGAAGTCTAGGACTTGAATACCGTCAAGGCACATGAAGTCTTTGGGAGGACATTACGGGAGTAACCGATACCTGGAAGAAGCAGTGCACCCGGGAAGCGACGCATGCGCGCGACCCTGCAAGAAGGTTTATCCGACTGCCGCCATTGCTTTTAACTAAGTCGGTTGCAAAACCAGAAACCCGCACGCAGGCGCGCTTGACCTGAGTCCGAAAAATGCGGGTGCGGGTTCGGGTACGGGCGGAATTGGTGACGGCTCCGGGGTCGGATCAGGCTTGGGAGGTTCCGGGTCAGCCTCGGGTATGGGGTTGGGCAGAACGTCCGGCCCGCCAACGGTTGGCATAGATTCCAAGGACATGCGTCCCCCTCTCAGCCACAGTGTCTCTTTGCGCTCAGGGCAGCAAGGCGATTCGCGTGACGGCAGCGACCACAGTGAGTATGAAAATTACGACGATCAGCATCCCGCTGCTCACCAGTACAACTTCGCTCACCAAGTCCGGTTTCATCAGGTCATCCCGGCGCATTCCACTCTCCTCGCGAGCCGAATTCCCAAACGGGACAACGGTCGGACGGATAGTACGGCTACTTTTGCAATGCCTCAATGCCACCGAACCTGTAATTTGTGACGGGGTTTCCTGTAGTCCTAAGTAATTGACACACAACACCTCCGATGCTCACTCGCATCCTGGAACCCATTTTTATGCCTTTGTGAAAACCGCGCGGATATGAAAACCGCGGGCGCGGGCTACTCGACTCACATTCCGACGACTCCAAACGAAGTCGTTAGCGAGTTCATCTCCGAGCGGGCAGAAGGCGTACCATTTGAACATGGGCAGAAAACATCCAGAATTCCCATACTCGAAACCTGATGATCCTTCCGTGTCCACCGATGCTCTGCTTCGACAAGAGCCAGAGGAAGAAGAGGATGAGGACGAGGAAGACAACGACGCAGATGACGATGACAACGATGACGATGAAGAAGAAGATGATGGATACTCCGCCCGCCCTTGTTTGCTGGGCGAAGGATCACGCTATCGAGAGCCTAATGGACGATTTCAGGCTGCAGCCGTCTCGGCGTTATGAGCCACGGGTACCTGGACTCTCACGACGGTGCCCGGACTGTTGGAATCGATCTTTATGTTGCCGCCCAGCTGCAGGATTCGCTCGCGCATACCCCTAAGGCCAACGCCGAGCGTTCCAGACGCTTCCATCTCACGCCGCTTTTCTGGCGTTATGCCCTTGCCTCTGTCCGATACTTCAACCCGAACCAGGCCATTGAATCGAGCAATGCTAACCTTGGCGGTTGGACTCCCGGAATGACGGTGAATATTCGTCAGGCACTCCTGCACTACCCTGAAAACAGCCGTTTCCAGCTCCTGGGAGAGACGCCCGAAATCATCGGGGAACTCGGCCTCAACTTGAATCTTGCTGCGCTGAGTAAATCCCTCAACGTACCACCGGAGAGCTGAAGCGAGCCCTGCCTCATCCAGCAGGGGAGGATGAAGCAAGTAAGAGATGGTACGCACTTCCTTGCTCATTTCTTGCACGATAGCCTCGCTCTCGCTCAGGGCGTTGGCTGTCTTGGCAAGTCGCTCGATGTCAGTTCGCACGGCAGAGAGGTTTAGCGTCAGCCCGGCCAGCGACTGCCCAACACTGTCGTGCAATTCGCGGGCAAACCGCCGTCTCTCTTCGTCTTGCAATTGCAGCAGGCGAGCTGAGAGTGTGCGCAGATCTCGGTTGGCACTGTCCAGGGCGGCCGTGCGCTCCTGGACCCGTTCTTCCAAACTGCATTGTTCCGTTCGCAGCCTCTCGATTTCGCGGCGACGCGCTTCTCCCATGTAGACGACAACCCCGGAAGCTAACAGGAACACGAGCATTCCAATCGAGCGCACGTTGGAGTTAGGCGGCTCGACAATGGGTACGACCCAATACCTCACCCCGAACAGAGAAAGAGTCACGCTCAGAATCGAGGGCCCGACACCGCAGTACCAGGCGCAGAAGGCGAGCGCGGGAAAAAGAGTCAAGTACGGAAGGTACTCGCCGAGGAACGGATTGAGCACAGCACGGATGAACAAGCCAGCAACCGTGGCCAAAAAGGCCATAACGTAGGGCGCCAAAATACTCTTGGAGATTCGCGCAGAAGCCAAACTGGCTGTCGCCATAGGCCCACCTCCACCTTGGAACCCACAGAACTACTGTGAATTTTACCAAGTTAACGGGCGTGCCAACAATCACTCTCTTTGGCTACGCTATCCAACCGACCAACCTCGAGAAATGCCTGGTCGCATATTGAATGGACAGCGAGGTCTAGATGAACTCACCACTGCGCTGGCGGGTCTCCGTGTTTATAAAGACAGAGAGAGTCTAAGGTTTCCGGTTGGAAAAAGAAGCAGTCACGCAGCGGTGCGATGAACCAGGCTTCGGGCCTTGCTGACCAAGATGGACGCAGGCTGTGATTTGGAAACCAGTTCGGAAATCCCTACCAGACGGGCTTGCTGCTCCACGAGCCTGTCCCCGAATGCGCTATACATCAGCAGCGGTACTGCAGGCATCAACCGTTTCAGTTCGCGGGCCGCGTCAAGACCATTCATTACGGGCATTGAAAGGTCGAGCACAATCAAGTCAGGATGCAACTCCCGAGCTTTTGCAATAGCCTCTTTTCCGTTTTCTGCTTCTCCCGAGATTTCAAAGTCCGCTTCGCGTTTGAATAGGTCACACAACGCCTGACGGATATAGGCATTGTCATCCACGATTAAGACGGTCTTTACCATGTCTGCAACACCATGTGGTGCGACCTTGGACGTGAGGTCATTTCCGAGGCAACCATCTACTCTCGACCAAGGTCGCGGACCCGTAGGATGCGATCGCCCTTATCGGGTTGCCAGATCCTTGGTGATTTTGTGTGACCATCCCTCGCTTTACCACGCAACAACTTCGTGCGTTAGGAAGCTCGTATAGAACGAACATGATGTCTCTTTTTGGTTCGCCGGTCCATAACGTCCTCATTGCACCGTAATATTGCACCGTCTTGGGCGCACCGCCTCCTTTTTAGTCATGTAAGCGATTACAAAAAAGGCGCGCTACCGTACTGAATTAAAAGGACTTGACGCTCACTCCGCGTTCGCTCTATAAGGGGAACATGAGCGACATTATTAGTAACGACGCTGCTCATCCCGAGTGGCGACAACTCTGCCAAGCTGCTTTATTCGAAACCAACCCCGTAACACTGCTTGAACTGATCGCCCACGCTCGCAATGCGATTTTTGATCGCATCGAAGACGGTCGTTCGAAATCGCCGAACGGCGAACAAGCCGCGCTGCGGCAGGCATTGGCTACGCTCGATAGTTTGCGCAGGATTACGGAGCGACAAAATGGCTATCAGTCAAAGGCTAGTTGATCCTTACCGACAGATCAGAGTGCCGACCAGCCATAGCTGGCGAGACTCCTACCGTGCGGCTCTGCTCGAAACCGATTGGACGAAGATCCAGGAGCGCATTCAGACGGCGGAATCTGAAATACACAACAGACGGCTGATGCTTGTTCAAGACCACGGCGGGACATCAGAAGAAAGGGAAGCTCTTGTCAGTGCTTTGACCGGTCTCGGGGTTCTGCGGATGGATGCGGCTTCGCGCTTGGAACGGAATCGACCTGGCACCGCAGCCTAAAAATCCTCGTAATCGTCAGCGTCAGTCACTTCGACGGTAACGCGGTTACAATTCACGTAGCGAGGCCCCAGCGTGATTCGAATGCCCAACAGGAACACCACTCCGAGAAGGAGATATCCGCGGTTCTGTCAGATTTTGGAATCAGTGAAGGGGCAATAGTCTCGCACTTGAGATTACTGTCACAGGCAGGCGTTAACGAACAGTTGAAATTCCCTCCGATGGACGTTCCACTTCACAAATTGCTTTCACTCCGATTCCGCTTGTAAGCGCGAGATTGACATGGATGCGTTGCCGCATTCCTCCCCACGATCGTCACAAGCCTGATTTCTCGGCTGCAATCAATCGGCGGTCACGATGTGGCTCCGTACGTGGTTGGCCGGCGCCAAGTTCACAACGCACTCCTGGCGCTGCGCCGCAGGTCGGACAGCGGACAGCAAGCACTTGTTTGGGAGTGACTTCTTTCATGGGGAAGATTGTGCTCCAAGTCCACGTCCATGGATGGTCAATTTTGAACAGTGGAACGAGGAGTAGGACGCGCTGACCGTGACTGGGGTGGGAGGCCCTGCCGGAAATCTGGGGTTGTGAGCGTAAACGCCTGTTCTATAAGAGGGGATGTCAAGAACATTTTTCTTCCTCCGCCGGAAGCGCGGTTATGGTTCGCGCGGCATCCAGTCCCTTGTCAGATAGGAGTGACGCTCGAGTCTAGTGGCTTGCTCTGTGGTTTCGGGTTTTGCTTTGCTCCATCTCGAGTATAGTAAACGTCCCGGCCGGCACAGAGGATCGCCCAGCTGCGATAGACTGCTTTCAACCGAAACATGACTCGGCTCAGATCTTTGGCGATGGTCAGGTAGCTCCGGGCTAGCTCGCGCAGCATGCGCACGCCGGTCTCGCCATGGTAGACGGAGCTCAGCTTGTTCAGGTACAACAGTTCGGCCAACTTGTGGGCGTCGATACGATCACTTTGTTCCGTCTTTGAGCAGAGCATTTTTTCGCGGATTGCACACCACCAGCTTGGACACATGCGGCTTCAGTAAATCGTACAGCCACGCGGCCCAAGTTCCTTCTTCGAAGGTGACCGACAAAATTCGGCGCAACCCGGCAAAGAACTCCAAAATGGTCGCGGCTTTTGTTTCCAGGATGGATTCCAAGACTAACTTGCCCGTGGAATCCAATACTGCCACCGAGATGGTTGCTTGATGAACGTCGAGCCCAATATACTTTTCGCTATTCATGGAGGGTGTTCCTTTCGTTGGGGATGATGCTCGCGCTCATAACCTACTCCTAAAGGGACGCCCTGTTATAATGCGTTAACAACAATTTGGTGCGATTCGAAGGTCTGAATGACCTTTGTAATCTTTCACGCTTCTTGCGATGCCTGATATTCCTCAGCGTGACTCCATCCGCACGGTTTGTCATTCTAGAGGAAACATGAAAGCGTCGCGATTGTTGTGGCTAGTTTGGATGATTCTAGCGGTGGTCCGAAGTGTAACCTTAGGACAGGATGTGCCGCCGCAGCCTGAAGTGACGCGAGCATTGTTGCAGGCGAAAACCGTCTATATCATCTCCGGCCACGTCCGCTACTACAAAACCAAAGGGTTTTTGAAGAAGGAACTCGTTGACGAAACACCTTTTGAAGAGCCTTGCCGCAAGGAACTCGAAAAATGGGGACGGTTCACGCTGGTGCCAGACATAAAGGGCGCAGACCTCGTTATTCGGGCGTACGAAAAGGGTCAGACCAATTACGTTCCGGTGATAAGTCCGGGTGTGACTGGAGGCGTCAACGTCGGGCAGTCATTCTTCATCCTGGATGTGTGGCAACCTTCGTCGAGAAAAGTCATTTGGGCTGCCTCCAAGAATGTGGGCACAAGTTGGAGCACCCACACGGGCATCGAAAACCTTGTAAAAAGGCTCCGTGAGTATATGGAGGAGCAGGAAAAGGCGGCCCCAAAATTGGGCGGTGTCTCAAAGACAGGCCCTGCAAATCCACAGAACTAGTATCACCGACGCCTCGCGCGTTGCCCTCAACCCAGACGAGCCACTGCTGGATGTTGGCGATCTGTCAGTTGGCGAAAAAATCGTCTCTCTGACAATGTCGTCCCCAGTCAAGCACTTTTGGGCGTACTAACCCGTGCACTCCGAAGAGCGCGCCATTTCGCTCTCGTTGAAGGTTCTGCCATACCAACCAAAGGCTCGCTCGTAATCGTTTCAGGTCAGAAACTCAGTTCGATACCCATGCATCTCTTCGGTCACACCTTCGATCGTGATTACTACTTCGAACTCCCCCGTGAAGGGGAGCGGGATACCTAATCAATTACTCGATGTTTGACTTCACACCATAGCGATTTCCGGGTTGTCCCGCGTGCGAACCGAACTTTTTCACCTGCTCGTAATCCCACTGCTTGCGCATCATCCAGTAAAGGCGAACCGCCAGTTTTCGTGCCATGGCCACCTTGGCGATTTTCCGTCCGCGCCGCATCGTTAGTTCTACCACCCTTCGGCCACCCTCAGCCCAGCCCAAGCTGGAGTGATTGCACCCTTGATTCCGCACGGGACAATGGGCTACTAACCTGAACGCTTCCTCTACATTAAAAACGGTATAGGAAAGCATTTTTGGTGCATGTTACGATTTGCCGCAAAATGGGAGGAAATATCATGGAGTGGGAATGCTTCGCCGATATGAGGAATAAAGGCGACTGGCGGGTTGAGGCTATCGACTTCGACAACGAGGGCGCGGTCTACGTGACAATATTCTCCGGCCCTGGATCGCGTAAACGTGCCCATGAATATGTTGCGATGAAAAGCGCTCAGGAAGATCGCCGTCTTCCTGTAGCTAAGCCGCTTTCGCCTAACGCCATAGCCTGCTAGGAAAACCCCTGTGGGGTAGTGGGCGACGTCAGTTCAGTGTTCCCGCCCCAACCCGAGGATGTGCTACGCGAACGAAACCAAACTCTGATTCGTTCCAATCGGCTCGGCGGCTGGCAAGCGCCTTGGTTGGGACTGGGACAGTAATACGATTTTTACCTGATTGAAAGGTTACCCCTTGGCTGTGTACACCTGCAGGCAATGGCGATAAAGACAGCGCGCTACCGATGGAGTACACCATGAACATCCGCATAGTTCTCTGGACCTTGTGTATGGCTGTAGCCGGTTTCCTGCTAGTTGGAAGCAGGCCATCCATGACCAGCGTTACCATCCTTGGTTTAATTACCGGAGCGGCCATCGGAGTAGCGCTTGGGATCATGTTCACTCACAGATCCAGACGAAGACACACCTTGCAACTACATTAAGAGACCAGAATTTCCCGAGCTGGCAGGGGCAACCGATCTGCAAAGGGTGCATCCCAAGGAGCGCTGTGTCCTCCCCTCAACGAAATTTCCGTCCCGACCGGCCCCAGCTTCGTGTTGCGCCCACAGCCCCTGAAGCAGTGTCTTATCGCTGGCTGCAACGGCGGAATAGAGGATGGTTTTGGGCGATCCTGTTGGGAGGCCTAGTTGGATGCCTTATTCTCTTTTTCACCAACTGGCTGTCCAGATAGCAACCCCCTGTTCCCGAAGGCCACAGGCCGTATGCATCTGGAGTTCGCGCATTTTCCTGTGTCGAGCTGTTGGGCTCCTTGTCGGAACCATCGTAACTTGCAATGTAATCCCCGTGGGCCGAATATCGGGACAACGTGTCTACCGTACTCCTTATCGACGACAGCAAGTTTTTGCGAAGGGCCAATGAACTCTCATTGAGGAAAGCCGGGCATCAGATCGTTACGGCCTCAGATGGGGAGGAAGGCCTTCGTCTCGCCCGGGAGAAGAAGCCGGATGTCATTGTGCTGGACATGATGTTGCCGAAGCTAGGCGGGGCGCAACTTCTTCAACTTCTCAAGGGCGACCCCCTGACCGCCAAGATTCCGGTCATTGTTCTGAGCAGCCTTCCCCAAAAGAATGAGCTGAAGCTCATGGCTGACGGCGCCGCCGCTTACCTGGAAAAATCCAGCCTGGCTCTTGACCAGTGTTCGAGTGAACTCTCGAGAACCATTACCAAGGTCCTCAGCTCGGTCCCCGCCACTATCTAGTTCCCTGTCGGAAAACCGACCTCAGCCTCTTTTATTCAGTGGGGCGGCTTTCGCTTGTCACAATTCCCGCGAGAGTCTGAAACTTCGCTTCATCTCCCTAAAGGGACCCTTGCCATGCATGAGCGCATCGGTTTCATCGATCATCAGGGTAAAAAGGTTCTCGTGGTTGACTTTTCAAAATGTCCGGCCCCCAAGGTCGAGGAGATTGCTCGCACCGTTCCCGACTATGTGACCGTGCAGCCCCTGAACTCAGTACTAGTACTTACAGACTTCACAGGAGCAGTATTTAGCCAAGATGCGCTTAGAGCCTTAAAGGAAACCGCCGTCTTCGATAAGCCATTCATTAAGAAATCAGCGCTGCTGGGAACACAGAGTTTCCCCAGGGACTTCTACGAGGAAATAACGAGCTTCTCGCGCCGAGATCTGCGCATTTTCACTACGCGCGAGGAAGCTTTGACGTGGCTAGTGACAGATTCGGCGGGCTCGAAAAACCGGTGAAACGGAAGGAAAGAGCAGAGACCGTGTGCGCTCCGTTCTTGGGTGGAACAGCTAGCAAGGCGCCGAACCCTCCCACGCGCCACCGAGCGGATTGCAAGGGAACACCGGCACAAGGTTGGCTGATGCTTGCTATTTGCTTGCCGATCTTCGACAGGGTCTGTCGTATCTCCGCTGGCCGCGAAAGGTTCGGAGCTCCTAAGCCGGACGGGGTGAAGTAATTTGCCTGCAAAGTGCAGCGTTCTGCGGGTGGTACGTCCGCGTGAGACCGCAAACTCCAATAGACTCACCGTTCGACTTAGCCGCCAGCCTGGCATCGAAAGTGCGGCGCAAGGTCAGGCACGACGCGGTGACTCGTGCTCACCTCCCCCTCCAATCTTTCAGGGAGGTTTTTTTGCGTCGCGCCGACCTACTGAAGCCCGATGTAGTGAGCGAAGTCATACTGATCGGTGCTGGCGCGTTGGTCCTCTTGATCCTGATTCTGATCCTTTTCGTCGTTCTGACTCACACTTCCATGCCGATCTGAAGCTGATGTTCCGCTTTTTTCACGATCAGGCTTCCACTTGGCCGGGCGTGCTCGGCGAATGGGCTTGATCATCTCAGACTCTGTTTCCGCGCGGGAGTCTCTCGGGTCGGCTCGGACTGCCGGCAGCCCCGCTAAGATGTAAGCGGCACAATTGCAAGAGAGATTGCAAGTCCTCCTTGGGCGGAAGCGTGAAAATTGCCACGTTCAACATTAACGACATCAACAAGAGGCTCGAGAACCTTTTGGCTTGGCTCGCCAGAGCTAAGCCGGACGTCGTTTGTCTTCAGGAACTCAAGGCGGAGCAGGGAGCGTTTCCAGCGCAGGCGCTTCGAAACCAGAGGTACGAGGCAGTTTGGGAAGGGGAGCGTTCCTGGAACGGCGTGGCAATTCTGGCGCGAAACTCCAGTCCTGTGCTGACTCGGTCAACCTTGCCTTCGAAGTCCGAGGATCGCCAGGCGCGGTACATCGAGGCCGCAGTGAATGGGATCCTGATTGCTTCCATTTACCTCCCAAATGGAAATCCCCAGCCCGGTCCGAAGTTCAACTACAAGTTGGCTTGGTTCGAGCGCCTAATAGCCCATGCCGCCGAACTTCTCTCGGCAGGAGTCCCTGTCGTGTTAGCCGGTGACTACAACGTCGTGCCGACTCCGCAGGACATTTATCCAACGCGATCCCTGGATAACAACGCATTGATCCAACCTGAAAGCCGCCAGGCCTTTGCTCAACTGCTAGCTCAGGGCTGGACCGATGCTATGCGGAAGCTGCACCCTCAGGGCCCCCTCTGGACGTTCTGGGATTACAAACGTGATCGGTGGCCGAAGGACAAAGGCATGCGTCTTGATCATTTCCTACTCTCACCGGAGATGTCGGAGCGACTGGTCGACGGAGGTGTAGACCGATGGGTGCGAGGCGAGGTTAACGCTAGCGACCACGCTCCAGCGTGGATAGTGCTTGATCTTTGAAAGAGCGAGGACATCCTCTTACGATTCGCAGCCTTGCTGCGCGAAATCGGTCAGGTCCGCTCAAACAGCGTTGGCAGGCTGGTTGTGGAGATACTAATTTCCGCATCGGCGAATATCCCACCAGGACCCAGCGCGAGAGTAATAAAAGCCGGCGCATTGGTGAAATGTTAGCCACGATTACCAACCCATTTGGCGCATCCGCTCAAGGATAATCGCGCTGTAGTTATTCATCCGCTCGGGTCGTCGCTTCAGGGGAGCCGGCAGAATTGCAGCGAGCCGTGCCGCCTGTTCCCGGCCGATATTTCGGGCTGCGGTTTCATCGTAGTAACGACACGCCGACTCTGCACCATAAACACCAGAGCCCCATTCGACCACGTTGAGGTAGATCTCCAGAATGCGCTGTTTGCCGAGGACGAATTCGGCCACCGGTACCAGTGTGACCTCAGCGCCTTTGCGGAGGATAGAACGGCCCGTTCCGAAGAACAGGTTTTTTACGAGTTGCTGCGTAATGGTGGAAGCTCCGCGAGTGCGATCACCTTCGAAATCGTCTTCGGCAGCGATTTGGATCTCGTGCCAATCGAATCCATGGTGCTGGTAGAAGTCCGCATCTTCTGCGGCGATTACGGCGTGCTGGAGATCGGGCGAGATTTGGCGCAGCGGAATGAATTTGTAGCGTTCGCGATACGGCGTCTGGTGAATCCAGGCCTGCAAGCGGCGCTGGATGTGCACCACGGTTGTCGGTGGGTCGATCCACCGGGCGGCCACAAGGCTCACCGCGGCAAGCGACCAAAGAAGCACCACGCCGATGACAAGCCATCGAATAAAGGATCGGAGGAAGCTCGCCCGAAGCGGGGTCTTGGCGTGTGTGTCCGGCGTTGCAGTCACATTTCAAGAATAATAGCCTGGCCTGGGTTGCCGCTATGGATGATCTTGCGGTCGCGAACACAGAGTGCCGCATTCTACTCACGGTCCCCTCCGCCGGCAACGACTGGGTTAGTCGAGCCCCAGGATGAGCCTTCTGGCTTTATCGTCGCTAGGACCAAACGGTCCAAGTCCGATTGAGTCGGGAAACCCTCTTGGCTCCGACATCATGCGGGGGAAGACCCGTCCGCGTCGCTCGTCAGCCTCGGGACCGGGAGTCCAGGTGAGTTCAGTCATCCAGCCCAGGATTCGCCGGAGGGCTGAGTAGTACTCGTCATGTTCCCTGGCGTAGCGGTCGAGCGCTGCGTCCCAGTCATCGCTGGCGCACAGCGCGTTTGCAAGGTGCTCGACATCCAGCAGAGTCAGCGACAGGCCACAGCCCCAGGACGGATCCGACGAAGCCGCAGCGTCGCCGATCAGTGCGACTCTGTTCTTGACCGGCGATTCGACCCATTGATCGGCGCCATCGAACTCGGCGAGCGGGCCGATCGACTCCGCTCCGGCGAACCATGTCTCAGGCACCCCGGCTGCCTTGGACAGTCGGATGAACTCCGGAACCTTGTCTTTTCCCGAAAGCCCTCGACGTCCGGACACTCCAGGATAGACGTAGTACGTTCGCGCCCTCCGCCCACCTAGCGGGGCCAGGAGGCTAACACACCCGGCGCCGAACGCAAGGTGGACAGCGTCGTCGGGAACATCGGTTCCCTGAATCAGTGTCCCAGCGATGGTCAGAAGGTCCGGATTCCGTTGCGTTTCAAACTTGCTCCATCCCCGAACCTGGGAAGATTTTCCGTCAGCCCCGACCACCACGCGGGCAGTCTCCGTCACTCGTCTACCATCGAGCTCGAAGGTCACGCTTGGATCCCGGCCCGGACCGGAGTCGACGCTGACGACTTTCGCACCGCGCTTCACCTCCACCCCGAGGGCACTCGCGCGTTCCAGTAGCGCTTCCTGCATGTCGGGATGATAGATATTCAACGAGACTTCGCCATGCGGCGTGGTCGCGTGCAAATCCCGTCTGCTGACCGGATTGCCGAGTACGTAGGTTATCCAGCACGGTGGCTGATGGCCCCCGGCGGCGATCAGGTCATCGACAAGCCCCAGTCGACGGGCCGCTGCGACACCCCACGGCACCATGTTCTCTCCCCGGACTCGATCCTTGAACTGCGCCTCTCGTTCCAGAACGAGGACCTTGTGACCAGCACGAACCAACTCTGCCGAAAGAGTTGATCCGGCCAGGCCACCACCCACCGTGATTGCGTCAAAGCTCATCAGAATTGCCTCTTGGTCGGTTGGCGAAGGAGCCGAGAAAATGTTGGTATCACTCTGGGGCACCCGGTCTCAATAACCTTCTTTGTGGAAAACAGAAATCAGCGCGGGGAAAAAGAGATTCTGATGCGTTTGTATCAGCCAACCAAGATTAGAATCGACTCGTGTGGCGGAGAATGTTCCAATGATGCTGACAACAGTGGTTGAAGCTATCGTGGTAGTGATAGTCATAGTCTTCGCAGTCCGATTCTTCATGAAGCGTGGGTAAACACCTGAAAGCCCGCGGGGCATCCGTGAAATCGATGGTGATCCTGGCGATGCTGCCGGCAGGCTAAATGAAACAAAATAAGATCAACCCTCGCTGCTCCGTAAAAGGCTGTAGGACCATCCAACCTCACGCCCATGACCCTATCGCAAAGGGCCTGATTGGCGAGTTTTCGCCTTCCGATAACCTGACGTTTTGGGTACTCCACGGTATGGCAGAACTGAGGGATTCCATTTGCAGAGACCTCACGGCCCAAAAGATATTTGCGGGTGCCCCACTCATTCGCGTTCTTTGCGGATGAGTGGGTCTTCCTCGCGATCTGACGGAGAGTGTCAACACAATCGTAGTCGATTCATGTCTCAGAGGCGGCGCCAAAACCCACACATCGCAAAGTTGCGCGATGTGTGGGGCACCCGGCCGGGGGCACCAATCATTTCTAACCTCACTCCGGAATCGTGAAATCCCAAACCCTCCCGGAGGCCGATCCTCCCGACCTGTTCCCTCCGTGTGCGCCTGCCATCGTATTGCTCTGGCCGGTACCCATGAAGAACGCGTATTCTCCCGGCTTCAAGCCTTCATCCAATAACGTGATTTTGTACATTCTGATCCCGATGTGTTCGGCGCGAAAGGGAACTTCCTTGTCCTTCTGCACGCCGGACTTGCCGCCCGTAATGCCGCCGAAGGAGCCGATCTGAAATTCCCTGTGATCGCTTTTCTTGTTCAGCTTGATCAAAATGTAGTCGGATGAGTCATCCCCATCGGGAACATACAGATAGAAAATCGGCTGGCGGTCCCGGACAACATTTTTCGAGGTGTGCCCTTCGATGGTTGCATCCCAGTGCTGATTCCTCAGCCCGTTCGTAAATAAACTGCCCGCCTTGCCCCCGGTCTTTGTGTTTGTCACCGCCTGGCCCTGAACCAGCACAAACTTGCCTTCGTTCCGCCAGTACACACCCACCTCGGGCGGAGGAAGATTCGGATCGACCGAGATCGGACTCGTTCCCGCCACGACTGTTGCCGGCGGAGGGGCGGGGTTGATCATAACTTTAATGACCGAGTCTGGAACGTTTGCGGCTTTGAGTGACTCCAGTCCATCCACGCTCGTATCAAAGCCGACCGCATCAGTTCCAGCCTGGTACGCTTGGCGAATCTTTGCGATGATCACGTCGTCCGACAGTCCCAGCTTCGCCATCTCGATGACGTCCTGATTGGACAACCGCTTGCGCAATATCGTGCCTTCCTGGCCGCCCGCAGCACAAACTGCAACGAACAAAACGAACATAGCGAACAGACTCGCCATCGCACTCCGATGGGCAGTTCTCATTGTTGATCACCCTCCAGTACAGCTTCTACCCGGCTGTCCAGGCCCGAGCGGCAGGATTATACCCCACGTTCCTTGCTGGTAGCCGTAGGTGTGCCTTCGGTGTATAACCATGCAACCATTTACGCTAACTGTTGAAGCACACTCATTGACTCGGATTATGCAGTCGGCCGGGTGCCCCATCTTTCGCGTGCGAAAGGTGGGAGAGACGGACGGTGGGGTAAGAATGGTGCGCCTTAGGGGACGATTTTAGAACTCTGATTCTGTCGCCTGGTCTGCTCGAAATCCCAAATGGAGATTTCTTGCACGCTCTACACGTCCCCTAAATCGGGGTTTGTCCCACACCGTCCATGGATGTGCGTAAAGGAAATAGTTCCGGAGCGCGTCCCCCCATGTGATTGATACGCGGCTTGTTCGCGTTGACTTGACTACCGGCGCAGCCTAACATTTCTGCCCGGAGGCGGCCTTCGCATGATCGGCCAGACAGTCGGTCACTACCACATCGTCGAGAAGCTCGGCGAAGGTGGAATGGGTGTGGTCTATCGCGCCCGAGATGAGCGACTGGAACGCGATGTGGCGCTGAAAGTCCTGCCGGAAGGTCTTTTGAGTGACGAGCTGGCTCGCAAGCGTTTTCGGAAAGAAGCCCTAGCACTTTCCAAACTGAATCATCCAAACATCGCGACGGTCTACGATTTTGACAGCCAGGGCGGAGTGGATTTTCTCGCGATGGAGTACGTGGCGGGTACTTCTCTGGCGCACCGAGTAGAGGGCGGCGCCTTCTCAGAAAGGGAAGTGGCCTCCATCGGTTCGCAGATAGCCCAAGCACTCGAGGAGGCGCACGATCACGGAGTTGTTCACCGCGATCTCAAGCCAGGAAATCTCTTGCTGACACCGAAAGGGCGGGTAAAGGTTCTCGATTTCGGCTTGGCCAGACTTGTTCGGCCCGCGGATGATCTGGCGATGACGGACAGTATCACGCAAACCCAGGCGGTGGCTGGCACATTGCCGTACATGGCACCGGAGCAGTTGCAAGGGGAGGTTGCCGACGAGCGGAGTGACATTCACGCGGCAGGTGCGGTGCTGTACGAAATAGCCACTGGCCAGCGGGCATTTGGAGAGGAACTGCCCTCACGCCTCATCGATGCTATCCTCCACCAGCCGCCGATTTCGCCGCGCGCCGTAAGCCGGAAGATTTCCCCTGAGCTTGAGCGAATCATTCTGAAGTGCTTAGAAAAAAATCCCGATAACCGATATCAATCGGCTAGAGATTTCGAGGTCGATCTGCGCCAGTTAGCAAGCGGGTCTACGAATGTAGCAGTTCGCCTTGCAAAGCCGGACAATCGTGGGCGGCGGCGGACAGCTCTGATTGCCGGGTTCGGAATGGTTCTGCTGGCGGCGATTCTAGTGGGGTTTGATGTCGGCGGTTCGTGGGAGCGCTTGGTCGGGCGGGGGCGTCCTCCGCAGATTCGCTCGCTCGCCGTATTGCCGCTGGAAAACCTATCGCGTGACCCCGACCAGGAATACTTTGCCGATGGTATGACCGACGCCGTCATCACCGATCTTGCGAAGATCGGCGCGTTGCGCGTGATCTCACGGCCCTCAGTAATGCGCTATAAGCGGACGCAGAGATCCGTAGCGGAGATTGCGAAGGATCTCAATGTTGATGCCATCGTGGAAGGCTCGATCGAGCGTTCGGGAGATCGTGTGCGAATCACAGCGCAGCTCATCCGCGCGGCAACGGAACAGCATCTGTGGGCCGAGGCCTACGATCGAGATCTCCATGATGTGCTGCGCGTCCAGGAAGAGATTGCGAGGTCCATCGCGCAAGAGATTCAAGTCCAGCTAACGCCGCAAGAACAAGCCTTACTCACCACGGGGCGTCCCGTCGATCCGGAAACCTATGGGCTGTACCTGAAAGGGCGGTACTTCTGGAACAAGAGGACGCAAGAATCGACGGACAGGGCGATCACTCTTTTCCACCAGGCGATTGACAAAGATCCTGGGTATGCGTCGGCTTACAGTGGATTGGCGGACTGCTACATTCTGTCCGGGATTTCTTTCGATGTTGGGTCACTCTCGCCCGCTCAGGCCTTTCCACAGGCTAAGTCTGCCGCGGAAAGGGCAATCCAATTGGACGACACGCTCGCGGAAGGGCACAGCTCTCTGGCCTATGTCAGGCTACTCTACGATTGGGACCGGCCAGGGTCGGAAGCAGAATTCAAACGCGCGTTGGCATTAAACCCGGGTTATGCGAATGCCCACCACTGGTATGCACATCTTCTGATGGCGAGCGCCCGGCGTGAGGAGGCCCTGGCTGAAAGCAAGCGGGCGCTCGAACTTGACCAGCTCAACCCCGCTATGAATGTGCATCTAGGATGGCACTACATCTATGCACGCCAGTACGACCTGGCTCTAGCCCAACTTCGTAAGGCGTTGGAACTGGATCCCAACCACAGCCTGGGCAATTGGTACTTGGGGTGGGTTTATGAGCAGCAGGGCAAATACCCTGATGCACTGCAAGCCATGCACAGAGCGCAAGAACTTCTTAGCAGCAACACTGCCTTGGTTGCGGATATCGGACACGTTTATGCCACTTCCGGAGATAAACCGGCGGCCTTAAAAATACTCGAGCAATTGAATGAGTCGTCACGACGGACGTACGTAAGCCCGTTCGAGGTTGCACTGATTTACGTCGCTCTTGGTAGGAAGAATGAAGCCCTTCAGTGGCTAGAAAAAGCGTACACGGATCGATCTGACTTGCTGATTTACCTGAATGTTGATCCGAGATTAGACAGCATTCGGTCCGATCCCCGGTTTGTTGACTTGGCTCATCGCGTTGGACGTTAGCAGCAGTCCGGCCGAAAAGGTGTAATTCCGGTGCATGAATCGGGCCGCAGTTCGGGAGTAGTAGAATCAGTAACATAGAACTGAGGCAGCACCACGGTTTTTCGCACAGTCGCTGAGGTGAGGATTATTGCAACTATGGCGAATGAAGTCCAACTTCTGTTTAGCAATCATGAGGCATGTGAGGCGGCCTATGCTGAATCAATTGAGTACCTCAGGACACACCCGGACCTGCAGTCAACGATTGACCAACACACATTGGCGTATTCGATTCTTGGCGAGTTGATTCCCCAGCCGATCACAAGACTATTTTCGGGTCACGATTTTCCTGTCACCGAGTCATTCAGTGAGCTTCGGAACTCGCTCAGAGCTTGCACTTCAAGGTTTCTACAATCATGCATTTTCCTCGAATAGATCGACGCTCGAGCTTGGAATGCTGGGACTTTACTTCTCCGATGAAGCCGTGGATAAGTCGGAAATATCGAATTGGATAAAGTCGCGCGAACGTACCCCTGGAATAAAACAACTTTTCCCGAAGCTGGCCAAATTCAAGCCGTTTACAGAGGCCGAAGGTCGGTTTGGTCTACTGACAAGAATCGGGGACATCGTCGACAAGCTCGGGGCATACGTACACACGCGCGGAGTCAAACACAGTTCCACTGGCCAGCGGCTTAGCAATGTGAACCGGTTCCTGGAGGACCCGTTTAGGCGATGTGTCAACGCTTTGGAACAGGTTTGTGCAACGGTGACATTTGCGTTTCTTGTTAAACATCCGATCGGAATAATCGGATTGCCGATGGATGAGAAATTCGGATTGGATCCGCCTCTCGGACTCGCACTCAACACAGGAGAATCTGAGAGGCTGAGGGCCGTGCTCACACCAGCAGAGATTAGCTTTGTTGAAGAACTTGCCCGTCAAGACCCGCGGGTGCAAAGCATTGTCCAGTGGGTTCACAGTCAGCCAGACCTCGCAGAGAGTGACTTTCAACGGCAGGCCGATACCTGGGATGAGATTTTCGCCGCTGGCAAAGCGGGACTAGACCTCGGAGGGAAGTAGTTTGAGGTAAGAGCTTTGAAAACTATTGACCAGCCAGCCTGTGCCGGAAGGGTCTTCTAGCGCGCGCAGCCTAATCTTTTGAGTTTCAAGAGCCGCATTGCCCGTACCTCGACGTGCCGAAACTACATGGTTTCGGCACCAGGGCAGGTCAGCTATCCTCTAAAGCGGCGGTTAGGCCACTTGGCATCCATGAGGGTTACTTCCGAGTAGTCCGTCAGATCGGCATAGGGGCGGCGGTTGCCCACTCGTCCGGTACGGGCGCCTTCTATTCGATTTTTGTCCATCGATTCGCACGTTTGTTCCATGCTTCCTTCGGACCTCGCCTCGCGGCGATAGCCCTTGCATCATCACTAGGCCTTCACCTCCGTCAGGTCGGCCAGAGGACTTTCACCTCCAAGTTACTGAGCATGCCCAGCACACAACGAAGCCGCTCGCGCGGCGGACGCTACCGCGTGTATAGACACCAGCGTCGGAGCTCTGTTGAAAAACGGATGGCGCCGGGGGTAGGATAACGTGGATGGCTGCGAGAAGTTGTACATCGATGCGCATCAATATCAACCTTTGGGCTAAACTCCCCGTCTGGCAAGGCTTTTCAGGCAGAAATCGATTGAATTCCAATAGCACCCCGCGTCCGCCGCACCCGCGAGCGGCTTCCTTCTGACGGTTTTATCGAAAGCGCGCCAGAGCATCGTGCACGCGCACTCGTTCTCAAATGCGCGCTTCCGATAAAACACTAACGTCATCCGCCAAGTAGGAAATCCTTGCAACATGAGCTGTATACCTCGCCGCAAGTGAGGGGCGCCCACGGCAAAACTCACTCCTCCAGTACTGCACCTCCGAAAACTGATCGGCCCCCCAGAGAGGTGTAGAAGCCATAGAACACCAGCGCGGCCATCAGCAGGATCGCGGTCAGGCTGATACCTGAGTACCAGGCAGACCCATGCGTCGTCAGGGGATACTGCACCAGGAGATTGAAGAAAAAACCTTGAACCACGAAAGCCAGCAAGCCGAACCGGATCAGCAGAAACACAGCCAAAACCCAGAAGATTAGCGATGTCAGCAAGAAAACGGGATCAAACCCCGGTGAGAACAAGACCGTGAACAAAAGAACGAATGCGACCGCTGCCGCCCACTCCTTGCGCAGCAAGGCCCTGAGAAGGAACAGAACAAACAAAATCGCAAGCGGGACAATAAGCACCGGGCCCAAGTTGAACGATAGATCAGAAATCATGGTGCGCGCGCCCAGCAACTGCCACTGTGGACCAGAAAATGGCTGTGGCGGAGGATAGCCGAGCCAGGGGGGAACAAACCACCCGAGTCTTGTAAGAGCGACCGAAAACGCCGCGAGAAGACAGCCAGCAAGCACGTCGCGTCCCACCAGCGGATCCCTCAGGTCTCCGGCCAGCAAGCGGCTCCAGGAGACCAGGGTGGCAGGCCAGCGGCGGCGTACATAAGGCTCCAAGGCAATGTAGAGAAGCCACGTGAAGCAGAACCAGGCAGCGCCCATGACCAACGCCACAAAGAAGAGCCAGGGTTCGTAGGAAGTCAGGACGTGATGCGCGCCAAAGAACACCGCCACTACCCACGCGACAAAAACAAAAACGGCCAGACGAGAAGCCCCACGGCGATCACCTCGGCCCAGGTGCAGGTTCCTTCGAGCGAGCAGCGCGCCAGCCACCACCGACGCAAGCAACAAAACAGTGAGAATCACCAGAAACACTCTTTCGCCGACGGTCGGCTGATACGGCTGCATGCGGTCGGGGCGGGTCCAAGGGCCGATTAACTCGAAGTAGACGGGCTTACCCCGGTAGGCTGCCGCCTCAATCCGCATCGGGATATTGGGGCGCTCGGCTAGCGATCCTGTCCAGGCAGCGCGCGCGTCGCTATAAATAGGAGGCGTCCAGGTTGGTTGTGCTGGCGGCCACATAGAAGGATCGAGCCCTGCGGCAGAGAACAGCGGCGCCCAGTCCGGTGGCGACGCAGCGCCTGACGGCTTCTCAACTTGGGGAGGCACTACAATCAGCTGCGTCAGGTTACCCCGCGGAGTGAGTGTGAGCAGCGTCATCCCGGACACATCCAAGGGCGGGTCGAACGTCATGACGAATCCCAATATGGGTGCCCAGGAAAAGACGTAGTGAGCCTCGAGCGGCCGGGGACTGCCGCGATACCAAAACTCGAACGCCCCGGTCTCCAGGTTGTCCCAGCGCGTCTTCGACTTGTCGTGTTCCGCGATGTAGCTGAGAAACTCCTTCCCCTCTTCGAATCCCTCGTCGAACCCCATCGCCGTGTCCACCGGCGGCCCGGAATAGCCGACACTCTGCAGAATATCCCGCGCGTGTCCGGCAAGCTCCTCCGGTGGTTTTTCGAGCGGCACGCGCCGGTAGAGCATGGTTTGGGCACTCAAGAGAATTGCCGCGGTGACGGACACAACGACTCCTGCCAGCAAAACCCAAGCCACGAGGGGACGGAGGCCCTCGGTTTCTCCTGAGGCGGCCACCATCTCGGGCGACGGCGTTTCACCCGCGGCCAGCGCCGCCGCCAGTGGATCGCCTCCGGGAAATGCGGCCGCTACCTGCCGTACCGAAGATGGTCGTTTTGCCGGATCTTTTTCCAGGCAACGCAGGATGGCTTTCTCAACGACCGGATCAATGTCCTTGACCACCGATGATGGTGTCCGGGGGAAAGATTCCTGATGCGCACGACGCCACTCGATCGGGGTGGTCGCCTGATAAGGAAGGCGTCCGGTGAACAGCTCATAAAAGACGAGTCCCAGCGAATAAATATCGCTGCGCACGCTGGCCTCACCCTTTGCAATTTGCTCGGGAGCCATGTAGGCCGGCGTACCCGCGGTCTCGCTCCGCCCCGCGGCATCGTCGTAACTCAAGGCCAGTCCGAAGTCCGTGATGCGCACCCGTCCTCGTCCGTCGAGCATGATGTTGGCGGGCTTCAAATCACGATGCAGCAATCCGCAATCATGGGCGGCGGCAAGACCAGCGCAGATTTGGTGCGCGGTCTCCAGAGCCTTGTCTGCTGGCAGGCGGCCTATGCGGCGTAACAGGGACGCAAGATCCTCGCCGTCGATGTACTCCATGGTGAGAAAGTGCTGGCCGTTCACCTCGCCGATGTCGTAGACACGGCAGACATTCGGATGCGATACCTGGCGGGCATTACGCACCTCAGCATGAAACCCGGCGAGAGCGGTGGGATCATTCTGGAGTGAGGCGGGAAGAAACTTGAGGGCTACAACATTGCCGAGCTTAAGATCCTCAGCGCGATAGACCTCGCCCATGCCGCCGCGCCCCAGCAGAGCGACGATCCGATACCGCTCGACGAGAACCGTGCCTGGTGAGAATCCTGCGCCTCGTGGCAGATGCGAACTTGGGGGGACGGGCTTGGGCACAACAGCATGATCCGGATCCAGGGTCGGCGTGTCGAGCATGGCGATGGCACGTCCGCATGAAGAACAGAAGCGGACGTTCTCGGAAGATACAGCTCCGCAGCCAGAGCAGGTGACCATGCGGACGGATTGTACTGCACCGCGAGGCTAGGCAGTGAAGCCTCGGACTCTTGCAAATGGACCTTGAGTAACGGCGAAGTGTTGATGGATCGGAGGGTCACTTGGCGAGTTGTCGGCAAGCCGGAAACTGAGCCGAAAAGATTCAATTTCGGCACGCTGCCTGCTAAGGTGATCTCAGGTCAGAACGGACACGAAGCAGAAGGCGTATTTCCACTATCGACGAAGCAAGCCCTATCTAAATATCTTTGCTCTCCCATCTGTTGATAACGGAGCACTGTTCGTCGGCTGTTTGCTTTGGACGATGCGACCGTTTTGCGTACAAATGGAAGCGTAGGAGGTCCGCCCTTGAAAGCTTCTCGGAGAATGCGTCCCCGAAGGTGTCTTGTGGTGGGTACCTCAAGATTAAGAATGTGTTCAACTGTTACAGCAATATCGGCATTGCTTACGGGCGAGGGATCTGTGTAGTGCGCCTTGAAGTCCGGTCCAATTGCCGCCATGTTGTTGAAGGTGCTATCGCGCCCGAAGCCTCCGTGCATACCCTGGCCTTCCTGAAGAACAGTGTCTGAAATCTGAACCGCAGTTCGTAGATTACCGGGTTCGAGGTAAAAGACTTTGAAGCTCACGACGACCGCAGGTCTCGGCAGGGGTGTCGAACCCACAAGGCCAATTGAACGCAAGGGCAGCGCGCCGGGAACATTGCCGTAACGATCTGCATCCACGAAGATCCCGCCCACATAGTCTTGATGAGTCAAGAAATCCACGATTACTCGCACACGGCCGACGTCGGAATCGGGCACGTAGACCAGATCGGATCCCCCATACGCGGCGATGATCACTTTAGCGTCCGATCCATCGGGCCGATGCACCTTGTCGCCGATCAAACCGTTCCCGCTCGATGGTCTTTGGACCAAGGTTGCGGTCGGCTGCGAAATTGTTGGATCCACCTCCCCATACCCAACAATGCCGGTTCCGTCTGCAATCGGCTTGTCCGGGTCATAAAGTTTCATGCCGAGCGTACGTGCCAAGTCGATCGCAAGAAAGCCCACCGGCAGATAGCCCTTTGGGATCTCTAGGAGGTCCCCAGAATCCACACGATATTGGTGCGTGGCCGAATAACTTTGGGTAACGTGCATCGCACTGTCAATCTCGTGCCTACTGATCGTTGCGAAGCCGTGATCCGATGTAACAAGAACATCCGTATTCTCCCGAAGCTTGGGGTCAGCGTTGATGTAATCCAGGATTTGCTTGAGATTATCGTCTACGTTCTTCAAGGCTCTCCGGGAGGTCTCGCCGTTGATGCCTGGCGTCAGGCTGTTCAAGCTGTCCCCTTGATAGTGTTGCGTGCCATCGGGATCGCGAGACCAGAACACCGTTAGAAATGGTTTGCCACTCTTTACGAACGTGGGGAGAATGGCCTTGGTAAGCGCGTCGGCGAAGTACTGCTGCTGACGAGTATTGGCTGCCGTTGTACCCGGCTTCGCATTACTTCCCGCGTATCCGTTGTTACATGCGTCTGTCTTGCCGCATCCGTTGCTGCGATCCGGTGCGATAGTAGACATTTTGGCAGCAGCTAGTGCAGCCTCGATTTCTGGAGGAAGGGGCAAACCCGACCTGTGGCCCGGCGGAGATTCTTTCCCAGTGGAATCATCAATCACGACTCCTTCTGATGCGAGGAGTTCGTGCCGGAAGGGCCGAAACTCTTCGATATCCTGAATGGCTGTTGGCCCAACCTTTCCTACAACAGCAGTCCTGTACCCCTGCTTTCGTGCCAACGCGACCAGCGTAATCTGGTTCAAGTAATTGCCGCCAAAATGGCTGTTCAGATCCGCCAACCTTTGATTGTCCTCGAGAAAAGGAGTCACCGTGCCGGCGGTCCTGCCAAAATTGAGGCTTTCGAAAATGGGGTAACCCGCATAGATAACGTTGCTGAAGTTTCCCGTGTCACCGAGATAGTGCCCAGTGGCGATCGCGGAAGCATTTGACATCGTAAAAGTTGGGAAGAGTGAGTGACTGTTTCGGAAATACACACCCTCTGTACGGATACGAAACATTGTTGGTGTATCCGTCTCACTCACGGAGGTGTTCCTCAATCCATCGGCAACAAAGATGATCACGTTCCGTCCCTTATGGACACTGACCGGCGATTTTCCAGCGAAACACGGCACCATAAACACCAGCAATGAGGTACTGAGAACTATTGCCAGGCGCGTGGTGCACGAACGCACGATTGCCGAAATTGTCAGAAAATCAGGTAAGAGAAGGAACACGCTGATCATTTCAGCCGAGGATAGCAGGGGGAGGAGAACCTGAAAAGCGCGGGGCGGGGGTATCGGGCGGGCCATGCTCCAGACTGCCTCAGGATGGGCGGGCAGAATCTTTTCCCTTTCGAATCGGTTGCGTGCTCCTCGCGGATGAAGCCATATCATCAATCGCATCCAGCGTGCCGAAACCGCCAAGCAACGTTTGTGAAACGCCAGCACAAGCTGGTGGACTCGTCTGCAGCTAACCCACACCGGTTCGAAACTGGTGCTGGACTGGGCTTTTCAGGTATGCTGCAACTGGAAATAAACTATACTTTAGGAGGTTAGAAGTTCCACCACCTCGGGTACCGGGCTAGCATCCGCCGAGGTCGCGACAAGCTATAACCGGCTCAACACGCCGCAAGGACATTGAAGCCGCTTCGATTACGCAGGATAAGGTTAAGTACCTTTCTGTCTGCCTGCGTACTCGAAGCGGCTTTTCGTGTTTTTGGGGTTGGAAATGAGCCAAGTTGAATATGTCATCGCCTGGTCCAAATTTGGCAACCGAGACCGGCTCGACGGTTCCGCAGGAGCCGCCGGGTGGTGGTGCCGCTGCGAACGCATGCGTTCTACCCACAAGTAATAAAGACGAAATCGAGCCGCAAGGACTGTTGTTGCTGCGCGAATTCTTTCTACTTTTAGACCAATGGGACCGCACACAGCACTTATAAGGCATCGCGGCAGCGTGTTAGCACACCCGCAAACGCTGTGAGCAAGGTATTTATATGCGGCAACGGGTCAAAGAGAGGCTTGAAAGCGCACGGAATCGCACATATTTGCATGGTTGTCATGCACTGGCGGGCGCTTTAGGGCCGACGCCGGACGGCTGCCAGCCCTGCCGGGCCTGAGCGATTGGCCCTTGGGAGGGGAACATACATCGGGGTGCGTATTTGAGGTGCTGAAGCCTTTTGGGCGAGTCCGGCATCTTACGTATTGATTAGTAGATTTTGTCCGTAGGACAAAATGATGTTTATCGCCCACCACAAAATGGCTAAGGCGTTTGAAGCGTCGGGACAGAACGAGCTTTCCCGCCACGAATTAGCCAATACGTCCGCACCTGAAAGACAGAATGACTTGTCGTACCGCCCAACGTGGAAATTAACTGTGAAGAGCGTACATCCTTGGGCGGAAGAGGCGATGAGTCGCAGTACTGTCGCAATGTCAGAGTGCCTGACTCAAAAGTGGGGCGACCAAAAGGCTTCTAAAATGTTTGAATCTGGCTAATTTGACAACCATCTCGTTCGCCTCGCCGCCCAAGGCGGAGGGACGAAGATGGACTACAATTCGGAGTTGCATCTCGTCGTTGTCTGCTTGGTGCTCGACGAGGTGTTCGCTTTGGTGTATGGGTTCGACCCAACCATTCATTCGTTCTTAGTTTTCAGCGCAAAGTGCCTTGTCCTGTGTGCGCTCACCGGCCATGCCCTTGAATGGTTCTGTCGGCTCTCTGACGGTTGGGAGAAAATCCTCAACTCCTTTTTTGCCATTTCACCACGGCAACAATGCGCTGTAAGACATCTCTGCTGTCAATTCCTGTGGCACATCTATCTTCCCTATGAAATGTTCAAACGACTCCGCGATTTCAGGAACATTCCAAATCATCCGTGTTTGTGCCGCCGGAAACTGCCCGACGGTACTAGGCCACTTCTGAAAGATTGTTGTTGGAAGGAGTTTTAGCAGGAGGTTTGGTAGTTGATTCGCCGCTAGTACGCCCCACAAGTGCCGTGCTTTTCAGCCCTTTTCTTTAGAGCTTTCTTCTTCCGCAAACATTCTCGTGAAGAACGCTTTCGAATCCTCTTCTATTGGTCGCGCCCGTTGTCGAGTTCTGATGCGTCACCTAGCCACCTCTATTCCCACAGCATGCCGCCTGAAATTTTACGCAATGATTTCTGCAACGATATCGTCAGCCGTTCGCTTTGCGATTACCGGCGCTGGTTTCTTTGCACGTTTCTGGTGTGGAACTTTGATTCTTTCGGGCTTGGGTTTCGGTTCCGAAATAACGGCAGGCAACTTGGCACGGCGCGGGCGTGGACGTGCAAAACTACCGCCTATGAAAGACGCCCAATGTTCGCGGGAGCGCGGTTCAGCGCCCATGCGCAATGCAAATGCGCGGTAAGATTCGTACGCGATATCAGCACGGTTTTGCATTGCATTTTTTAGGGTGGCTTGCGCGTTTCAGTTTTGGGGCTGCGCCGCGCAAGCCTGTGCTTTTGCGTTGTTACCTGACAGCGTTCTGCTGACGCCATCTGAAGTACCAAATGCCTGTGACGCTTGCGGCGTGGTGTGGGTGATTTCTGCTGGTTCGAGAACTACGGGTTTCGCAGGCCAACCACCCAAAATAAATCGCCGGGCTGCAAGAATGGCAAACACTTTGCCTCGTAGTGTGGGTCAAGACTTAGCGAACCGAGGGTGCAAGAACTGGCCGCCTGCGCATAAGGCATGCTGCTCTTGATAAGCGTAGCCGTTTCTTGCCAACCATGCGGGGAGTACTTATCAATTCGCGCAGTTGGGTCGGAACCAACAACTACGCCAAGCACAGGAACGTTGCGGTTACAATCTCGCAATCCCCACAGGACACCAGCTAGACTCATTCCGCTGCCAACCGGAACCACAATGCGCTTGGCATCAGGCAGATTTTCAACCTGTTGCCGCGTTTGGTTTACCGCAGTGTCGCATTCCATGCCAAACGGTATTTCTTTCCAGCCGCTTTCTGCGGCATATCGCTGAGCGCATCGAGTAAGATTGGTTTTGTATCCCAATGCCCAACTGGCGGCGCGAATTACCTCCATACCAAGCGCCTCGGCAACCGGAACCGAGGGGTCATCTGCAATGGGGCGTCCGTTCATTTCCTTGTTACCGGGCACATAACCACGGCAGGGAATGCCCAAGTACCGGGCAATGTGCGCCACTATCTGAACCTGAGGACTGCCGAACCAGCCGCTTGTGACGAGGCCCTTGGCCCCTTGGGCAAGATGCCAACAAGTACGGGCCTTGCCGCCGCGAAGGCCGCCAATGGCGAAGGCATCATCGCGCTTAACGAGAATCCCGGCGTGGGTTTCAATCGGTGTAAGGTCCTGCGTGCGGGCCGGCGGGTTTGCGAGCCTGTAAAGTTCCTTCTCCGAAAACATTAAATTTTGCATATATGGTCCTCTCAGGATGATGACCGCATCGCCCGTACTAGGCTGGAATTGCGGCGGAAAATTGGGCGCGACCGCTGCTGCAATCCCCACCCTTTATGCTGGCCACAAATCATGCAGGGTTTGTGCGCGGAAACCTGCAAAGGAATATCAACAAGGACGACGATTCCAGAACACGGCTTTACCACGGCGATTGGGCCGCTGCCCTCAATGCGATAGTTGGGCCAGCGCAGCCCGGCAATCGAACGCCATACGGTAGTTGTGTGTTCTTGCTGCATAAAGTCACTCGTCTTATCCAGTGCGTGTTACAGGTCCCGCAATTGTTTCGTTAACGGCAACCACCAGCGCGGCGCGTTCAAGCCGTGCCGAACACGCAATATTTTCATCGCATCGTCCATTATTTTGCTGCAAGTGTTCGCGCCAGAAAACCAGTTGCCAATATCTGCGTGGGCGCGGATGGAATCGCGGCAGGCCGCATACAACTGCGGCCAGTGCGGATACGGAACGAAAACCGAACGCTTGGCTGCATTCTTGAAATCCCCATGAACTTGCGACCAGCAAATCTTTAAGTTCGTTAGCCGCGCAAAGTCACGCCGGGCTTGGTCCGCTTTCTGCGTGCCATAACTGCCGTCGTAATCGCCAACAAAATAACCCCGGAAATGTTCGCCTATAGTTGTTAGTTCCATTGCAGATTTATCCCTCCCATGTGCTGCGCGGGGTTTTTTCAGAAAGCATTCAGAGAAAGAGCGAACCAACCCGCCGTATCGGTTACTCCATCGGTTCTTAATTCGGTCTGACTAAATCGGATACTAGGCTCCCAACGGTTGGTACCTCCACCTCCCAACAACTGGTAGGGGTGAGGTACCAACAACTGGTAGGGGTACCCCTGCCATCATTTGGGAGGGGTTGTTGCCATTTTCGATTGCGCTTTCAGATGCTTAAGAAATCGGCCAGCAAAGCCTCCCCATTTGATATGGCCTGCAGAATGTTCCTGCGTGGCGAATTTACGAAAGTGTTCCTTGATTTGGTCATCACTGAGTTTCGTTTTCCGCATGGCTTTAGTCAGGTTGGGATACGTTCGGAAATGCTGGCCGCTTATCGCGTACAGTTCTGCGCTCAAAGTATCGCCCTGCCAGATACCAGCTTGCTTGGCCGTACAGCGGCCCGGATTCTTGGGCTGCCAATCCTTGTGGCGAATGGGACGATATCGAACGGACGAACCGGGAGCCTCCTCAACGATTTCAAAGAACCCCAACGCAAGCAAAATATGCAAAGCCTTTCGGATGCTTTTTTCATCAGCGTCAAAGTAAGCTGCCAAGTTGGGAACCGAGGCGGAGTAGATGCCGCTCGTGCGGGCGATGTGCAGAGCATGGCTGCAGTCGTAAGCAAGCCCACAATAAAGAACTCGACGGAATCCGGCATGCCGGATTTTTCCGGGTGAGTTTTTTGTGTAAGTTGGTGCAGAAACCCTTTTGCGTTTGTGGTTCTCGCAGTTCTAAAATAACGAAGAAGATGAAAAGGCCGTCCAATCACCCCGGCCTCAAACAATAGGGTTGACCCGCCTACCTGATATGGACGCGGTTCTTGGGTTTTTCTCAGGAGCCACGTGCAGCAATCCACTGGGGCGGCAGAGTTGCAATCCAGCCCGGCTCAACCTAATCTCGTACCCGCAACGGAACCGATAAGGCGGAAACGAGGCAAGTCCTTGAGCCGCCGAGTTGGCCAAAATGGAAACGTGTTTCAACGCAGCTTTACAAAAATGTGGAATCCGGCAGCGCAGGCGTACGGGCGTTACTGGATTGATGTTCCCGGTTGCGAAGACCGCAAACGGCGAACGGTCGTGTTGGGGTTCTGCTCCTCACGCAGCACCGCAAAGCGAAAACTACGCGAGCACATAGAACGCGAAGGCATAAACAACAGCATAGCCTTCGCATCAACCACGGCTCCGGCCATGACGTTTGCAGCGCAGGCAAGCATTTGGAATAAAAGCCTGCCTACAAGACGCCGTAGGCCGCTTAAACCCGCAACCATTGCAGGCTGGCAGCATTCGCTTAACAAGTGGGTTCTACCAACGTTGGGCGAACGATTGTTGGCTGATATTTCCAACGGGGCACTCCGTGAACTGGTGGACACAATGGCGGCGGCTGGATTGTCAGCAAAGTCAATCGTGAGCCACGCAGCGGTTGTGAAAATGGTTCTGGCATCGGCGGTGAACGCAGATGGTGACCAACTCTACCCGCGCACGTGGAACCCTGAATTTGTGGGGTTGCCGATAGTTCGCAAAGAAGAACAGCACAGGCCAACGGTTACCGAAACGGAAGTCTGTGAAATCATTGCCGGTACGAAAGGCCGCTACCGCGCCCTGTTCGCATTGCTGGCAGGTTCCGGTTTACGTATTGGTGAAGCATTGGCAGTGAAAGATACAAGCCTCGCGCCAGATTGCAGAGTACTGAAAGTACGAACGAGTATCTGGCGCGGGAAAGAACAAATGCCAAAAACGCCCTCCGCTGTACGGGAGATTGATTTGCCGGAACCACTGGCCGGGCTGTTGCGCGAATACATGGCTGGTAAATCCGGTTACCTCTTTGCAACGGCAAGCGGTCGCCCGCTGGCGCAGCGGAATGTGTTGCGGGCGCTCCATGCCACGGGAAAGAAAGTGGGGTTGCATGCTTTCCGGCGATTCAGAACCGAAACACTTCGCCGGGCAGCGGTTCCCCAAGACCTTGAACGTTTCTGGCTCGGCCATGCTAGCGCCACGGTTACAGACCTCTACGCACGCGGGTTGCAGTTGGACAAAGCGTGGCGCAGGGAATGGTGCGAACGTGCCGGGCTAGGATTTGCGTTGGGCTACGTTGGGCTACAAAACGTTGTTGCGATGGATTCCGCGAAAGCAGCGTAAGACCAATGTGGGGTAGGTTTTAAGAATGGTGCGCCCTGAGAGATTCGAACTCCCGACCTTCTGGTTCGTAGCCAGACGCTCTATCCAGCTGAGCTAAGGGCGCGATGCGATGTGACAGTCTGCGGCGACTTCGATTATAGCGAAAGCTTGCGAACTTGATAAGATGCCACGCGCGGATCACCATCTCCGCGGCGGAGGCGCCGTGACAGTCACCGGACGAACGATTCTGTTTGGCATCCTGCTTTTGATTGTGGCTTCTTGTGTTGTGCTCGTGCCTTCGGCACGGGCGCAGGCGTCCAACCCCAACGTGGCGACCGAAAGCGGACACCCGGCTTCAGGGCATGCGTTTGACGTCAAAGCTGCGGTGGATGCCTATCTGGCCACGATCCCGGCCGAGAAGCGCGCGCGCTCGGACGCTTATTTTGAAGGCGGCTACTGGCTTCAGCTGTGGGATTTTTTATCGATCGTGGTGGCGATGTGGATTTTGTTGCGCTTGAGATGGTCGGCCTGGATGCGCGACGTGGCCGAGCGAGTCACGCGGTTCAAGGCGTTGCAGACGGCGCTGTACTGGGTGCAGTTCGCGCTGGTGGTCGCGGTGCTGATTTTTCCGCTCACAGTTTATGAAGGCTTTTTCCGGGAGCACAAGTATGGGCTCTCCAACCAGTCATTTGGGCAATGGATGCGCGACCAGGTGGTTGGGCTGGCGGTGACGCTGGTGCTGGGGGCCATTCTGCTGGTGGTTTTGTTTGGTCTGGTCAGGCGGGTGGGCAAGAACTGGTGGGTGTGGGGCAGCGTGGTATCGCTGATCTTTACCGCGTTTGTGGTGCTGATTGCGCCGGTTTTTATTTCTCCTTTGTTCAACACCTATACCAAGCTGGCGGATCCTCGCATCCGGGAGCCGATCCTGAGCCTGGCGCGGGCCAACGGAATTCCCGCCACGGATGTTTACGTGTTTGACGAGTCCCGTCAGTCCGACCGGGTCAGCGCGAACGTGAGCGGCTTTGCCGGGACCCTGCGGATCTCGCTCAATGACAATCTGCTGAAGCGCTGCTCGTTGGCCGGAATCGAGTCGACCATGGGCCACGAGATGGGGCACTACGTGTTGAATCACGTGTTCAAGGGACTGGTGCTGAACGGGATCGTCATGGTGCTCACGTTTGTTCTTTTGAGCTAGGGTCTCAACGCCGGGTTGGCGCGCTGGGGGGAGAGTTGGGGGATCAGGGGAATTACCGATCTTGCTGTGCTGCCGCTGGCGGTGTTGCTCGTGTCCACTATCTCTTTTCTGCTGACGCCGGTCGACAATACGATTACTCGCACTATGGAGTATGAAGCGGACCTGTACGGCATCAACGCCAGCCAACAACCGGACGGGGAGGCGGAAGTCGATCTGATGCTGGGGGAGTATCGGAAGCTCGATCCCGGGCCGATTGAGGAGTTTCTATTTTTCGACCATCCGAGCGGGAGGACGCGAATCACATCTGGCGGGGGCGCCGCTGGGGCCTGAGTCCGGGGCGCGACCGTAGGCGCGGCGGGCATTGGCGTTCGTGGACCCAGGGCTTGCGCCCTGGGCGACATTCTTTTGCCGCTTCGCGTGCTCATGGGTCGTCATCAAGAGCGCATTGGATGCGATGCCCCACCTGTAACTCGGGGTCATACGCTCGATCAAAACTGGCTACCCTTGCGGGTTTTGGAGGATTTCCACAGAGTTCGGCAGGCCTCGTGCCAAGGGGTCAGCCGAACGTAAATTGTTCCCCC
>Ga0207100_1003_pt1 | contig 75117 bp, 71 predicted proteins | sample Alteio_BWMinHeat_82_FD_153520 | JGI IMG/M metagenome (GOLD analysis project Ga0207100, IMG submission 153520) | Enriched cells from forest soil in Barre Woods Harvard Forest LTER site, Petersham, Massachusetts, United States -... | ecosystem: Environmental > Terrestrial > Soil > Temperate forest >...
CTATTCGGTTTCGTCAACGCCCGCGAGATGATTGAATACTATACCGGCCTTAGCCCCCGGAGAATTGCCCCTTCCGGTTATGCAATGCTCGATCCGAAGATGACCAGCTTGCATTGTGACGCGGATGCCGTAACCGGAGAGAGTTAGGACGCCAGACTTTGGAATTTGCGGGATCGCGTGCGAGTGCGATAGCGTGTTGGAAGCGGCCATGGGAGCTTATCCTCCTACGGTGGTTAGGGCCGGTCGCGTGTTGATAGCACGCGGCTTACCCGCTGTAAGCTACATCGATTCTATAACTTACAGGATATCTGCGCAACTAACAGGACTACTGAGGTATGGGAGCGACGAGAAAAACGAAAATACCCCAACTTGAACGCTTGGTGTGTATTTCAACCGACGCCCAGGCTTGCCTTGACCGATGCCATTTTTGGACTGCTGCCATTTTTACTCCTTGGGGTAGTCTTTCAGTAGTGTTTGAGTATCGAAAAGCTATCGAGTCAGCATTCGAATTGGGCGTTTAGTGTTTTGGGCACGATCCGTAGCCGGGCTGTGACCTCTGTCGCCCTGATTTGCTATGCGCTCATCTTCTTGGTGATCTGGACGCCCAGGCCCACGCAGCGCTTTATATTCTGGATTGCTTTCGCCTGGATTTTGGCAACGACACTTGTCTGCCGTCCCGATGCCAACACGTTAGGCTTGCGGCTCTCCAGCCTGCGAAGCTCGCTTTGGATCACGGCTGGGGGCCTCTTTTTCGGCGGTATACTTGTTGGGATCGCCCTCGAGTTGCATACGCTGCATCCGCTACACGGCGCTGGGTCTCTTGAATTGCACATGGCCGGCTATCTACTCTGGGCTTTCGAGCAACAGTTCATCTTGCAGGATTACTTTCTGCTCCGGCTGCTGCGCATCTTGCCCAAAGAATCCGCAGCAGTTATTACCGCCGCAGTGCTGTTTTCGGCAGCGCACCTTCCGAACCTTGTGCTCGTGGTGGCAACTCTCGTTTGGGGAATCGTTGCGTGTGCTCTCTTCCTCGGCTATCGCAACCTTTACGCACTCGACTGGTCCATGGCATCCTGGGTCTCTGCGTGGCGATTTCCGTGCCGAATGCGGTTACTCACCACATGACGGTGGGTCTGGGCTATCTGCACTACCATCATTGACGACTCGGCACTATCGATGGTCAGTGGCAACCATCCAAACTCGGTTCATCGAAACCACAAAGACCAGATGACATCCACCAGTGTGTGGGTGGTTGTCCGCGGCATCCTACACCCGAAGTGCAAAGAGTTTCTCGCCCTGGGCCGCGACAACCCTCGTCGATTCCGGATGGCCATCACGTACCTGGAGCAGCGATCTGTTGCACCTCCACGTTTGATTGTTAGACCACTGCCTGTGGCCGTTCCAAAATCCCTCGAGTGACCAGGCGCGCAAGTGATTGGTTTTGCGGCTCGAGAACTGGCCATTCCAGGCGTTCGAGAAACAGCAGATTTTGGAACACGGCAGAGAACCAACTCCCTGAATGCAGGGTGTCATCCCGTTGTGAGTGTAATCGCCTTCCATGAGAAGGCCGGTCGGAGTCAAAGGGATTGGTTTTGGAATTTGTCAGTGCTTTGCGAACGTGCGAATGAGGTTCACGAGTTGCCAGCGTTGCGTCTCGGATAACACACCGTCCCACGGGGCCATACATTCATTCCCGTTCGTAATCGTCCAAAAGAGCGAGCCATCGGTTTCTGCGTCCATGCGTTTTCTGTCTGTGAAGTTTGCAGGCGTAGGCGTGCAGCCTGCGGCCCATGGCCCATCACCTCGGCCAGTTTGCCCGTGGCATGGCGCACAGGATCCGTTGAAGAGGCTCTGCGCCTGTTTCAAATTCTGTGCGGATGGTGGGACGGGATTCTTAACGTCCCTTGCACTCTGCGGTGCTTCCGAATCACATGCGACCGTTCCGGCGCACAGTAGAATTGCCAACACGAGTGTTACGCGCTCCATCGCCCCCACTTTTTAGCCCAACGTTGGAAATGCACTCGTAGCCGCATCGGAAGACCTCTGCGTTCTAGTCTGCTATGGTCCAGTAGTGATGGCAAAGCTAAAACACCTATCGTCATCTTCGGCTCCTTTTCTCCCGGGCCTTTTGGTTGGTTGGCACCACCAAAGTTTACTCGGGTCTAGGGAGCCGACATTGTCATGGAATCAATTACGCTCGCTTTCCAGGTTTTCGGGAAACAAGTTGAACATGAGCGCCGCAAGCGAGCGTTGAAGCTGGACTATTTATCCCTGCCATGCAGAAATCTGGCTTACCGATCTCGGAAAGACCAAATCTGTTGCTCAAAGGTAGCGGCCGGGTGAATCGGATTCGGGGTCCAGAGGAGGACTTGGCCGCCCCGCTGGAGAAGAGCGTGAGACAGGCGAAGAGGCAAAAGAGCGCCAATGCCGGTCCGCTGTCCAGACTGCGGTAAGCTTAGCGACACCCTCACTGACATTCTGAAACAGGCGAGAAAGCGAAGGAAGCAATACTGCCGAGACACGGCATAATCCACGTTAGTTTCTTTACAGCAGAGTGCCACGCAGGATCAGCATGGCAACGCTGAAGTAGATAATCAGTCCGCTGACATCCACCAATGTGGCAACAAAGGGCTCCGCTCCGGTTGCCGGGTCAAAGCCAGCCCAGCGAAGGATAAGAGGCAACATGCTTCCAGCTACCGTTCCGAAAAGTACTACGCCAATGAGACTCAGCCAAACCGTGACGGCGATCAGAAAATAGTGCGGTCCATAGTTGGTTAAGTGCAGGTTCTGCCATAGCATGATTCGGCAGAAACCAACCATGCCAAGGAACAAGCCTAGTATTGCTCCCGAGGAAAACTCTTTCACTAAGACGCGACGCCAGTCCCGCAGTGTCAATTCCCCCAATGCCAGCGAGCGGATGACAAACGCCGCCGATTGAGAGCCGCTGTTGCCGCCAGTGCTGATGATAAGCGGGATGAAGAGTGCCAGCACAACCGCACGGGCAATTTCATTTTCAAAATGAGCCATGGCTGTCGCAGTGAGCATTTCACCGAGAAACAGAGCTGATAACCAACCACCACGCTTGTGTAGCATCGTCCAAAAATTGACTCTCAAATAGGGAGCACCCAATGCTTCCGTACCACTCATTTTTTGGATGTCTTCCGTGGCGTCTTGCTCAACCGCATCAATGAGGAGTCCAACAAGCTGCTGTTGCTCCGCCGGAAAGGTTCGATCGATGAGTTTCGCGATTTCATCTCTGGACAACGCCCGCACCAGTCGTTGCTCCTCTTCTGTGGGCTTTCTGAAAGCAGCGTAGACAATTACCGCCCAGTACGATGTCATGAGACCTGCCAGTATCCACACAAGGAAAGTCATGTCACCCCCCTTTTTTGTCAGTTTCTCCCATCATCGCGTTTTTCTGCTGACGACAAGTCAGTCTAGCCCAAAACGTTTTGATATGATCGGCGCCAGCGCTGATGTTCGAGAAACACTTGAAGCCGTGGAAAAAGTGCGAAGAGAAGACAGTTCTGACCGATGTTTGGATGAGCCTCCTAACTCCTACTCGTGCACTGCTCTCTCACAATGCCGGTTCGCTGTCCAGGCTGCGGTAAGCGGCTTTTCGATCCGCCAGTTGCCATACCCGCATTTTCTCGGAGCGATTGCTCTGGACCAACGGGAAGCGCTTTAGAACTCCAAATGAAGCCGGAGAGAGGGTACAAGCACGGGACCGCGGTCACGATTGTATCCAGGGTTGACAATACGTTGTAGCCCAGGAGCCACGTAGATGCCACGCCAAACGTGAGCGGTGTAATAGGCTTCGATAATGTTTTCGCGGCCATAGTTGAGCGCGCCGTCACCGGTGAGGAAGCCGTACCCTCCATCAGCGAGGTAGGTCTGGTGATCCTTCGAAATTGCATTGGTGACGAAGGCCAAACCCGCGCGGTCGAGTCGGCGATGCCAGATGGCGCCATTGGCACCTAACCCTCCGGCGAAGGTCTGATCGACCTCAGTGTAGGCAAAGGATTCGGTTTTCCCGTTGTCCCAGCCAAAACGGGCGAAGGCAATCAGATTGCGTGCGAGATTCTGCTCTACGTTGATGCCGAAGCCGTACTTGCGCGTGATGTGCCAGGGATGGTTGGTGATGTCCGGTGCGGAAACAAGACCTTTCTCGAACTGGGTAACGGCGTCCCGATAGATCCCCATATTAGCGTAGTTCGTGAAAGCCAAAACCCGGACCGCGCCTGCCTTTTTCGGGATAACGCCGTGGCGTAGTTCGTATTCGAAGTTCTCCGCGTGTACCTGCCACGGTCGCCACACCAGGTCAATGCCATTGGCGACCTTGGGCATCAACGCCTCGCTAAATCGGAAGCCCCAGTTGCCTTCCTCGTAATCGGCAGTAACACCGACGGTGTAGCCGCGCGTGTCCGCTGCGTAGTCGTAAGCACCGTTGTTGTCGACTGTCCAGTTGGTGAACTGGAAATGAGTATCCGAGCCGACCGAGTTCTGGTCGAAGAAATCCACCAGGCTGAACTTGCCAAAGCGGATTTCCAAGCGACGGCGCGGCAGTTCCTCAAACAGCGAGAGCGCGTTTCGCTCGTTTTTGACTTCGTCCTTGCTTAACGCAAACACCTTGTGGATCATGCCCCGGCCCAGGTATGGGGCTTTGCTCAGCAAAGGGTTGCGCACAATGTCCAGATTGGGTGATCCGGCAACACCGAGGCCTGCGCTCAGGGCTGCTCCGCCCGCTTCTTCGATGTCGACCAGCAGTTCGGTGGAGTTATTGAGCCGCACACCCGTGTAGAGCGTCATTACTCGGGACGTGGCCTTCTCGTAGTTGGGGTCCAGACTGTTCTTACCGCTATAGGCGGCATAGAACGGAGGATGGGTCTGGAAGATGAAATTCATCTGCCCCGAAAGCCAGAAACGCGTGTCCCTGAGTCGGGGAAGCATTTCTTGTGGTGGATTGTCAGAGGTGCCTCGGGAAGCGTCCGAGCTGTCGGCTGCGGATGTCGTCGTGCTTGCAGGTCCGCGTGAGTTCACGGGCTGAGTTGGTGTTTCTTGACCATCCGCAGTGGGGGTCCGGGCCAGAAGGACAAGGAGCCACAGCGCGGTTCTCGTCGTCGTTCGACGCCTTGTCATTCTTATATGGTATGTGGATTCGGCTAACAGGGTGTTACTAACAAGCCGCAGGATTAGCGCAGTGGTATCCCGCCTCGTGCAGGGTGCCCCCTGCTCGCCTTCGAGAAACACTTGTTTCTGGAACACCCAAAACCGGGAAATCGGAATGATTGGACTGAAGGGTTTAAAGCTCGGACTTGTTGAGGGTTTTTGGAACAGGCCACGGTCATGATACCTGCCGCTCTTGTTGCCGGCAACGTGGCGAGATCTGCACCAGGGCCAGAACTGCAGCCAAAGTTGATGCCTGCTGATCGCTCTGCAAGAAACTAGGCCAGGTCACCCTGTTAGACGCAGATGGAAAACAAACACCGCTTACGTTCTCGGATGAGATTCGGGTGCTGTCTGTAGCCAATGTTGTCGGTGCGCCTTGAGCGTGAAAGGCGTGAACGTGGGAAATTGTTCTGAGTCCAAACGAAATGAGGCAAGCGATTAGGATCAGGAAGAGCAACGTTGGGAGCAACCAGGAAAACCAGTCTTCACTTGGAGCTATCTTTCTTTGTCGGCTTGATCGCATTTATGTCATTCCCTCATCCACGTTCAGTCTGCGCTGGAGTCGACGGATGGGCAACGGTCCTGAAGTGGTGTTACGGGGTATAACGGAGGTAATAGGTCTACAGTGCCGCAATCGCCCAGGACTACCTTCAGGTGGTTTTTGCCCCGACCTGAAGACTGTTGGCGTGATCTGAGCGTATACGTGGAAACGCGCGATGGGAGCGGGGTTTCGGAGCTGCGCTTCCTCATGATGGGTCAGAGAACAGAATGCCCCGATCACGAAAAATCGATCTGGACAAAGTGCTGGCGTCGCTGAACACGACGTGCCCAAAGTGCGGATTCATAATCACGCCTGATCCGGTCAGGCGCTTGGATTTTGAACGGATTGAGTGTCCGAAATGTGGAGAGAAGTTCCGGAGCGATTGCCAGGCCTAGCTTGGTTGTCAAATGCAGGCCCGAAACCCGCTCCCATCGCGCATTTCCACGTATTCGCCCAGATCACGTCAAAGGCCTTCCGCGCAGTGGTGTTTACAGTAATCACCCGATGTTCACCAAAGTGCGTTCTATAGTTAACTCACACGGTATGAATCTTCGGCTCGATCCCTGGTTCGCCCAACCGGTGAACCTGGCGGTCGTAGATGTTGCGATCGGCGGCGTCCTGCTGCTCATAGTCACTTTCCTGCTCAGTGTGCCCTGCACACGTGAAGGGATTCCCCATCGCCTCGTTCGCCTGTTTGGCCCCGGACGACTTCATCTTTGGACATCAGCCCTGCCTGGGAACCCAGTCTCTCGGGAGCGGTGGCTGTTGGGAATTTTTGGCCGCAAACTGATATCGATCGGTATGCGGCAGCTCGCGGTACGTGGGATTGGCTCCAATATCGCAGTGGTCAGTTTCGTCCAGATCGAGACGTACCAACAGTCTGCTACGCCCCAGACTGGCGACCATTTCGTGGTGGATATATGGATCAATAGCGGCAGTGGGGACAACTGGCGATGCACAGACGAGGTCAGAGGTCTTCCTCTTAAAAAGTAAATTGAGTCCGCCCGGGAAGGTCGCAGAAATGCGATGCAAGATTTGCGCCCCGAATCCGCATTCCTTTTCGCGTACGAGCTCAATCGAGATACTTCAGGCGCGACCACGACTCGAGAAGGCTCAGTTTTGGATTTCGGCAGACGAATATCGTCAAATCCCTTTCCTCGGGCAAGGCATACTGCGAATGGACGTTGGCAGTCGGTAGGACATCGCTGAATAACCTGCTCAGTTCCGCTTTACGAAATCCTATGGCCACCACAACTGCCGTCGGACGCTTATCCGGTCCCCAGAAACCATACTGATTTTGACCACACAGGGCTCGGGGCAGACCGTACCGCCGACCGAAATAGTCGATCGCACCGGCCTCGCCATAGTTGTATGCCAGGATTGTGGCGGCAGAACGGGCTTCGGCAGGCAGAGCCTGGTAGACTCTCGCCACCGCCTCTACTTGCTCCTGCCAGCCAAACATGTCCCCAAAAAGCTGCGGAAGGTCGTCCTGGGGAACGTTTTCGACGCGAATAGCTTGCACATTCCAAAAGTGCGAGTACCGGATCGCACTCTTGACCGGAAGAATTGGCATGGCAAGCGGCGCCGCAATCGCTCCGCCGGCAAAGAGCATGATCACGATGGCAGGCTTGCGCCACTGTCTCGTTCCTAACCAGGCCTGCTGCTCCATCCAAACGCAGCCCGCGGCCAGGAGCATCACGTACGCCGGCGCCATGTAGTAGATCTTGCCATGGAAAGTGAGCATCTCAGCCAGGACCACCAGATAAGCCCAGCCCAGGACCCTGTAGGTCCTTCCACGCGGGTCGGCAAAGAAGAACCACAACCCGGCCAGCCAGATGGGCGCACAGAACGGATGAGTCAATAAACTCTGTTGCCAAATATAGTCCAAGGGCTCCACGGTACAATATTTCGATCCGATGACCGTACGCAACAGGGCCATTGTCGGCCAGCCACGATGCATTTCCCAAAGGAAATTCGGGAAGACCAACAGCATCGCAAAGCCAGTGCCCAGCCAGAACCACTGGTTGAGTAACTCACGGCGCGCAGAACTCAGGAGCAGCCCGATAACGATCCCCGAGACAAAGAACAGCATCGAGTGTTTGTTAAGAATGCCCATTCCAGCTATGGCGCCGCACAAAAGCCATAAACAGCGGTTTCCTCCATTGAGGATTCGCAGTACGATCGCAACGCAGCCCATCCAGAAGACAGGTTCAAACGCGTTCATTGAAAGAAAGTTATCGAAGGTCAGATAGATGGGTGCGAGAAGAACTGTGACCGCTGCCAGAAACTGCGCAAACTTGCCTCCGCCGATTTCACGCGCAATCCAGCCGCCCAGAAACACCTTGGCAGCGCCCGCGAGAGCCGGGAAAAAGCGTAGCGCGAACAGGGAGTCTCCCAATACAGCTCGGGTGACGCGCGACACCACTGCGACTAACGGCGCGTGGTCGACATAGCCCCAGGCGAGGTGCTCGCCACAGGCTGCGTAATAGAGCTCATCCCGAAAAAAGCCGTAGCGGCTATTGAATAGGAAGTGCAGAAGCGTGGCACTGGCGGCGAGCACATAGACCCAGGGGCTCATGCCACTCAACATCGCCTCCGCGCGACGGTTGTCCGCCGGCGCCTGTGTTGCCGTAGAGGTCCTCGCCTGGTCCATTAGAATGGCTTGAAACCAACCTCGTCGCTCAGTAGAAATTGTTTGGGATTGTACCTCACGGACGCGAACTACAAGCAGGTTTGATCTGCATCGCCCTAAGAGGTAATCTCCGGGGCCTCACGCCTACGACGCCTCCGTATTCGGAGGTGTGTCGCACGTTAGATCGCTAGAGAGCACTCATTGGGGAAAAGTTTTTAGTGCTCCGAAATCAGATGTTTGTGGCAGGAAGCTATTCACCCGAGTCACGATGAGGCCTGTGAGTGGCTTGGCGATTTTGTCCCTGAATCCTTCTCTGCGGATGAAGTTAACCGACGACTATGCCGCCGGAAACACTGACGCACACAAAAGCCCGGTCGATGAGCGCTATCGCCTGATCAACAGCTAGGTCCGAGTTGCTGTGTCCGGGTAAAATCCCGTGATCGGGCTCGACCAACTTCGGATTGCGTCAGCACCGACCACGTGTTTCGCACATGATCCTGCAGGTCTTGAGGGGAACAATCCGTTGGACTTAACCGTATCTGGTCAGGTGGGTGCTACTACAACCCCCACAAATCGCGTATGGAGTCGGTGTCGATGCCTTTCCATGACCTACGGATCGCAATTCGCCACTTGTTGAAGTCGCCCGGATTTACGGCCACAGCCGTGCTGATGCTTGCGCTCGGAATCGGGGCCACGACCGCCATTTTCTCAGTCGTGGAAGGTGTGCTGCTGCGCCCGCTGCCCTTTCCTCATTCTGAGAGGTTGGTGGAGCTTGCAGACATTTTGCAAGGTGCAGATGTGGGAAGTAACGGTGAGATAGGAGTCACAGCTCCGGACATCCAGGCCTACACGCGCGATACTCACAGCTTCGAGAGTCTCGGTGGGTATAGGCAAACGACTTACGAGTTGTCTGGCATTGGCGAACCGGCACAGGTGAACGCAGCCCGGCTCTCGGGTGGAGTGCTGCCGGCCCTGCAGGTCGAGCCTCTAATGGGCCGATTCTTTACGCAGCAGGAAGATGACAATAAAGAGCACGTAGCGGTGCTCAGTTACTCGCTCTGGCTAAGCCGCCTGCACGGTGATCCGCGAGTTCTGGGAACTAAGATTTTGCTTGATCGCAAGCCCTATGAAGTAATTGGCGTGATGCCGCGCAACTTTGAGTTTCCGCTGGTGCCTGGACACCTGAACAGCAGCGAGCTATGGATTCCCATGAGCTTTGACCAAGACGAGCTAACGACCGGAGCAGCTTCGTGGAACTCGAACATGGTGGGAAGGCTCAAGCCAGGACTCACTCCGGCTCAGGCAGAGAGTGATGCGCAGCGCGTGGCGCAGGAAACGATGCACAACTATCCCGCGTTTATGGCGAATATGCACATACGCGCAGTGGTGCGCTCGCTGCACGAGAAAACCGTTGAGCAAGCTCGTCAACTGGTGCGCACTTTGTTTCTGGCCATTGTCGTCGTGTTGTTGATTGCCTGCGCTAATCTCGCCGGGTTGCTGCTGGTCCGTGCCATCCGACGACGCCACGAAATCGCCATGCGCCTAGCGCTGGGAGCGCGCGCCTCGGTGCTGCTGCGTGAAGCTATTCTGGAGAGCCTGGTGTTGAGCATTACCGGAGGCCTGCTCGGTCTGGTGCTGGCCGCGATCGCTCTGCGCGTCGGAGTGAGCTCGTTGCCCGAGACCCTGCCCCGTATTAACGAGATCGGCCTTGATTGGCAGGTAGTAGTGTTCGCGATCGTCCTAACAGTGCTTACCGGCATCGTTTGCGGTCTGGCTCCGGCTTTTGCTGCCCTGCGAACGAATGTGAACGAGGCTCTCAAGGAAGGTGGACGTACCCGCACGGCGGACGGCGGGCACGCGCGGCTGCGCTCTGCGCTGGTTGTCACCGAAATTGCCATCGCGCTGGCGCTGCTCGTCGCTTCTGGCTTGCTACTGCGAAGCTTTGAGAAGATGCGTAACGTCGATCTCGGCTTCCGCCCAGACGATGTCCTCACGGCTTCCTACTCGCTGCCGCAGAAGCAGTATGCAACGCAATCGGCTGTGGATGGGTTCAATCACGAACTCATTCGCCGTCTTCGGCAGCTTCCCGGCGTGAAGTTTGCGGGGCTGACCTCGTTTCTGCCGGCTTCGGGCGGCAGCAGCAATACTGTATTCGACGCGGAAGGCTATGTCGCACCGATGAGCGCCGGCATGAATCTGGCCACGCAGGTGTCGGTGGAGGGTGACTATCTGCAGGCGATCGGTGTTCCGCTCCTGTCCGGGCGTCATTTCAGCCCAGCAGACACAGCGGACACGCAACTGGTCGCGATCGTTAACCACAAGCTCGCCGAGCACTGCTGGCCCGGTTCAGACCCGGTCGGTAAGCGTCTGCGCCTGGGGTTGCACGAAACGAAGATACCGTGGCTCACGGTTGTGGGTGAAGTTGCGGACGTAAAGGAGGCGTCGCCCGACATACCTAGCAAACAACAGTACTACCTGCCGGTCGAACAATATGAAAAGTCCATAGGACCCTTCGCCTCTCCCACGGATCTAAATGGCAACGGAGGCTACATCGCGATACGCACCGCGACGGAGCCCGAGCAGATCGCAAATGTCCGCGCCACAGTCCGCTCCATCGACCCCCAGCTACCGCTGTCCCAGGTCCAAACCCTGGAGCAGGTGGTTTCCGACAGCGAAGCCCCACGCCGTTTCAATACCGCGATTATCTCCTCGTTCGCCATCGCGGCAGTGCTGCTAGCCGCCCTCGGTATCTATAGTGTAATGGCGTTCTCGGCTGCACTCCGCACACAGGAGATGGCGATCCGCATTGCCTTGGGTTCACAACGGTCGGGAATTCTAGGCCTGGTCTTTAAGTCCGCGGCCAAGCTTGCACTTGCGGGTTGCGCTGTGGGATTGCTCGGCGCGGGGGCTGCCGCCCGGTTGCTTCGCTCGTTCCTGTTCGATGTGAAACCATTTGACCCGCTCGTACTAGCGGTTGCCGCGGTCTGTGTTCTGATATTGGCGCTGACGGCGGCGTTGCTGCCCGCCCGTCGTGCTGCTTCTGTCGACCCCATGAAGGCGCTTCGGGCGGTTTGATATTGGTCGCCGTGCCGCTGCCTCGATGGAGCGTTGGCCCGCCTCCAGCTACGGGGTCCAGAAGCGTTTTTGTGGAACTACGTGGTTTGGTAACCGAACGGACTGCAAGCAAAAGGTATTCGAGGCAACTCGGTTGGCATCGTCTCACTTGGCGATAAATCGCCATAGCACTCAGTGACCCCTCGAGGGGTTTTGAGTTCCCATGGGCCTGCGGCCCACCCATGGAGATGAAAGACGCATTTCCAAGGCCGATTGATTCCAAATGGGTTAAGGCGCGACTTTCGACGGAGTGTTAACGCCTCCCTAGAAAAGAGCCGTAACCCATTGCAAACAGGTGGTTGGCGTGGGACCTCTTTTCATGCTTCGTTGTGACCGGATTCCGGTCATGCTGACCTGTTAATGTCAACTGCGAATCGAACTCATCGGAGGCGAAGGTTTTTTCAGTCACACAGCTCAAATCTCAGTTCGACTGGCATCTCATTCTCGGCGCAGTGTTTCGACGGGCTCTTGAAAAGCGGCCCGGCGTGCAGGCAGCGCGATCGCTAACAATGCTGGCCCAGTGAGCAGCAAGGCGGACCCCAGCAAAACGGACGGCGATGTAGAATTCGCACCGTAGAATCGCGAACGAAAGGCATAGCCAGTGGCGACCGCGCAAGCCAGTCCCAGCATCGTGCCCGCCATAAGCCAGCGACCCTCCTCATAGAGCAGCAGTTTGACTATTCTCTCTCGCGAAGATCCAAGTGCCAAACGTATGCCGATTTCCTTTTCGCGCAGCGAAACTTCATAAGCAAGCAGGCCGTATGTTCCAAGTATTGAGAGAAAGAGGGCGACCGCGCCGAATGACATGGCCACCTGCATCAGGAACACACGTTCAGAGACCTCGCTCGACATTTCTTCAGGCATGGTCTCGAACCCGAAGACCGTCGCTTCCGGAATTTGTGCTTTAAGCTTCGTCCTGACTGCATTTTTGAGCAGGCCAGGGTCGCCACGCACCTGCAGAACAAGTCTGGCAAAACCACTCGGGTTCTCGGCGCGCGGAATGTACAAGTCCGGCCCGGGTTCCGAGACAAGATCGTAGTTGTGCACATTGCCCACGACACCAACCACCGTAGCCCAACTCTGGCCCTCGGCGATTTGGATCTCCCCAGTGTGCACTCGATGTCCGAGAGCGCTTTGCCCCGGCCATTCACGCTCGGCCAAAACCTGGTTGACGATTGCGACATGATTGCGGCCGTCGTCCGCCGCATTGAAGTCGCGGCCATCCCGTAGGGACTGCCCAATGGTTAAAAAGTAGGCCGGGCTGATGGCATACGAGTTGGGATTGATATTGACCGGTCGCCGGCATCGTTCCGGATGTACATCGGAACAGAAGTCGTAACGGTTGACTGCGTGTCCGAGTGGCTGATGATCCGTCAAAGCGACGGAGACAACACTGGGGATTTGACGCAGGCTCTCGGCCATCTGGCTCAACTTCAGTTCCGATTGCAGGGCTTCTGCCTTTGTCAAATTGTCCGAACCAAGCAGCGCTTTCAACATCAGCAGGTGATCCGGCGCAAAGCCGAGCGGCTGGTGTAACAGTAGATACACGCCGCCGATCATCCATCCCGCGCAGGCAAGAAGCACCACGGTCAAAGTGAGCTGTGCAACCACAAGTAAACGTCCGGCGAACCGCAGGCTGCGTCCCGCAGTACTTCGTCCCACACCCTGAAGATCCCGCAGGAGCCCCAGCCGCAGTGTTCGCCCGGCTGGCAATAGCGTGAGGAAGAAAGTGACCACTGCGGAAACTAAAATAACGAACGCGACGACTGCCGGATGCATGGAGGCCTGCGCTAGCCTTGGCAGCTGCAGCGCCGTCGCCGTCTTCAGCAATTCCAGAACAAGCAGGGCCAGTGCAATGCCGCCGGCCGCGCCCAGGCTGGCCAGTACCGTACTTTCGACTGTCAGTTGCCTGACGAGCTGACCCAGCGTGGCTCCGAGGGTTGCCCGCGTGGCGAACTCGCTCCGGCGGCGAGCGTTGCGTGCCAGCATCAGACTCGCAAGATTGGCACAAGCGATAACTAGCAGTAAGCCGCAGGCTGCAAGGGTCATCAGAAGCGCAGGCTTCGTTTCTGTCCCTACAAGTAATTCAATGTAGGGAAATACCAGCGGCGGTTTCTTGAGCGCTGCCGCGTAGTCGACATAATCGTTGGGGTAGTCCTTGTGAAGCGTCTGCTCCACGCGCGCCAGATCGGCGTTTGCCTGTCCAACCGTCACTCCTGGTCGCAGCCTGCCGATCAATTCAAAACTCCTGTCGCCGCGCGAATTTGGCCGCTCCTCGCTATCGCAGCCGATCTGAACAAAGACCTCAGGCTGATTGAGAGCGTAAGACCCCTCAATCGCCTGCTCCAGCGGCAGCACGCCCGTAATCTGGAAGTCTCGACCATCCAGATTCAGCATTCTGTTGCCGAGCACACCACCTCCGCTTAGACGCTTCCAATAGCCGCCGCTTACCACCGCCAGCGAAGAGCAGTCCTGCTCATTCCCCGTAATTGGCCAGCTTGTTCCCAGTGCGAAGCGAATTCCCAGCGTCGAGAAGAAGCCCTGCGACACAGCAAGAAGCTGCGCCGCCGGGGCATCGGTTGTCTTCTGCGTCGGCGACCACTGACGATATGCAGCGAGACTGCTGAACGTGGTCGAACGCGACTGATAGTCCTGCATGGTTGGGATGGAAACACTGCGGTCCGGCTGGGATTCCACGGCGACTAGTCGATCTGGCTGCGGAAAAGGCAGTGGTTCCAGCAGCACCGCATCGAGAACGGCGAAGATCGCCGTCGACGAGCCAATACCTAAGGTGAGCGTCAGTATGGCGGTGGCGGCAAAACCCGGACTTTCCCGAAGCTGACGAAGCGCATAACGAAGAAGAGCGAACATATTCGATCCCTCGAAGATGCGAGAACCGCAGCTTCCCATCATAATCCCGAGGCCTTGTCGATAGCTGGCGAAACATCGCGGTTACACTCAATGACCAGCGGTCAAAACGCGATAACGCCTGGTTACAACAACAATGCACATGCCAGGGAGTGCTAGAATTCCTTCAATCCAGCCTTGGCGTCATGAGGTCAACGATGCGGAGGACTCGATTCTTCACGGCGCTTCTAACATTTGTCTCCCTGACAGCGTTCCTGCGCGCCGAGTGCACGAAGGATCAGGACCATCGTTCCAGCAAGAACGCGGGATTCTTGATTACTGACTTCACCATCAGTGGCACTCAAACCCTAAGTTCCGATGAACTGGCCACGATTACAAATGAGCTCATAGGCTCCTGCTTTGATGAGAACTCAGAGGAACTGGAAGAACGTGTTCGAGCTTCGTTTGGGAACCGGGGGTATCTCGGCATAGAAGTGAAGAGTTTGCGCGTTAAGCCTATTGACCCAACCGGAGCACCGAAGCCCGCAGTGTTGGAAGCCGATGTTCTGGAGGGACCGCGTTTCCGGCTGGCGGAAATCAATTTCACGGGAAACCATGCCTTCACTGCTGACGAACTTCGCCGCAAGTTTCTCCTGAAGCAGGGTGATTTGTTGGCGAGGGACAAAATCGCCGGCGGTCTCGATGATCTTCGCCAACTCTATGTCTCCCATGGTTTCCTCGACCTCACGATGATACCCGAAGTTCACGTTCCTTCCGAAGGAACGGCCATTCTCTCTATCTCCATTCTGGAGGGTGTGCAATATCACATGGGGAAGCTGGAAATCTTCGCCCAGAAAGAAGCCGCTGAAAGTCTCCTGTCAAAATGGGAACTACCTGAAGGCGCGGTATTCGACCGTACCTATCTCGACAAATACATTGGTAGTAATCGTTCCCTGCTACCACCCGAATATCAGCGGGAACATGTGCAAATCGTACGTGACTGCCCGGATGCGACGGTTGATGTAAGGCTGCCGCTCGACGCGATGGACCCGAGGTCTCAATCGCTGCCCAAAGACAGCGAGTGTGGTTCGCCCGATAATAGCTCGAAATAGGCGCGGGAAAAGCGGATTTCAGAGTATTGCCTTAGCCGGGTAAAGCGACTCGGCCTGCCACGGGCGGGCACCCTGTTTCCGATCGTTTACCGCTGTTTGCGTTGGCGCGCGGACTGGGCTTTTGGCCGGCCGCGGCACTTTTGGCTGTCAGTGGTGAGTTGTACCTGATGACGATGCATGCTGGAATGCAGCATGGCTAGTCCAGAGCCATTCGGCGGAGCACAATAACTGCCGGATGAGAGGCACTGAGTCCGACTCGGCGGCCACGCATCCGACTGTAAGCGTTTGAAAACGAGTAAGGGCGAGAACGGTCCATTTGCTAAACCGTTGTACGGGCTAACATCTGTACCGAGGGTTCGAATCCCTCCCTCACCGCCACTCAGTCAGAGAGTGGGACTTAGCTTCAACTACTACACCGCGCCTTGGAGGTTGGCCCGTCCCCTGGTCGGCCATTTCATTCCGCAATTTGTTGCGCAGGAAGCCGGAAATACGCAATTGAACGCTCCGACACGCTCAGTTTTTCTGCCTCTCATCAGAACGGCTCGAGCCGCTGCAGCGGCGGCGAGCTAGATCACGGCGGAGGGGCCGACACCGGTCGCCGCAAAGACATCGGCGGCTTCTTGCTCGGCAATTTCCATAAAGGTCTGCACCACAACCGGATCGAACTGTGTGCCGCTGTTCTCAATCAGACGCCGCCCGGTTTCTTCATGCGATAGTCCCCGGCGATAACAGCGATTGGAGATCATCGCGTCATAGGCGTCGAGGACCGACACAATGCGCGATCCGATCGGTATCTCCTCACCCTTCAGCCCAGCTGGATAGCCCGCTCCGTCGAAGCTTTCATGATGGTGAAGAGCGTACAGGCTGGCCTTTTCCAGGCCCGGAAGCAACCGCAGGATGGACCAGCTGTATTCCGGATGTTTGTTCATCAGTGCACGTTCGGCGTCGGTGAGTTTGCCTTCCTTTTTCAAGATCGAGTCAGGAACACCGATTTTTCCGATGTCGTGCAGCAAGGCGGCGACTTCCAGCTGATACAAGTCGGCTTCCGGGATGCCCAACTTGCGCGCGACTCGTACCGCCCACTCCGCCAGTCGAGTACTGTGAACTCCAGTACCCAGGTCGCGCAGATCGAGCAGCTGATTGAATCCGCAAATGACCGACTTTAGCAACGAATGCTGCTGCTGCTCCAGTTCCTTGATCCGCAAGCCAGCTGAGCTGCCCAGCGGATCAGTCGAGATTTTGTTTAGCGCGAACATTGGGTAGCCTTGCGCCACGCTATTTCAACCCCATCGCCTTACGCCACGCCTGCATCGCCTGATAGGTATCCAGACGCCCATTTCCCATTTGAGAATCTGAGATCGGCTGGGTGTGCGACAAGGCGGATCCCGCCTGGGTCTTGGCGCCGCCGCCAGTCAACACCGACTTCAGTGAGAGCGTCGTCGGGCTGGTGCTGACCATGAGCGCTGCTGTTCCGGAAACCAGAGGCGCGCTGAATGAAGTTCCCCATCCTGCTGCCCAAGTCCCGAAGGGATAGGTGGTCATGATGCCTTCACCCGGAGCAGCCAGCCACACCGGCGGTGCTCCGTAGTTCGAGAAAGTGGAGCGGATATCGTTGTCGCCGGTGGAAGCCACGTCAATCACACTCTTGAGCGCGCCCGGATAAACTGTCGCCTGCTGTCCGTCATTGCCCGCTGCTGCCACGCAAATCACGCCCCTCGAATTGGCATAGTTCACCGCGTTGGCCAGTTCCTGTGAAGAGGTGGAATAGTTGAAACTCATATTGATCACTTTGGCGCCGTGGTTGACCGCGTAATAGATGGCGTTCAGGATGTCGGAGTTATAACCAGTCCCATCCGAATGGAACGATTTCAGGGGCATGATCTTGGCCTGTGGCGCCACCAGATGAACGATGCCGGAGACCATGGTTCCGTGACCGAAAGCAGCATATTGCGGACCGTCGAGCACCGCCACCGATGACTGGTCCAATACCGCAACTGTTGATTGGCTGACCTTGGCCGGCATGCGATGGTCAAGCACTGCAACCGTGGACTGGCTGACGTCTGCGTCTTCCGAGCCGCCGCTCTTGCCGCGGGTGAAGTCGTAACCGGTCATCAGGGAATTCATCAGGACAGGATGCGTAGGATCGACGCCAGTGTCGATCACCGCCACGATGACATTCGCTCCAGCGGTATGGAATGCTGCGTGAGTCTTATCCGTTAGGATCAGTTGATTTCCGGGCTGTGTTACGTACCCGCGCCAGACCGTCGTGCCGTAATAACTGACCGGGGTTCTGTCCGTCAGATAAGAGGGGGCGGGTCCGGCATCGGCGGCTTGCGTCTGCACGGTCTGGTCGGTCTCGACCGAGATCACTCCGAGGTTGAGGTTCAGTAGCCCGACGATTGCGTTAAGGGGTCTGGGCGTCTTGATCAGAAACAATTGGCCGTCTGGATCGCCCAATCCGTGGTCCACGGCGCAACCGAGCAGGTTACACAGGTTGAGCAGGTTGGACAGACCGAGCTTGTCTCGGACTACCAGTCGGGTCTGTGGCGCGGTTTGTGCTGCTAAGCTCTGAGCTCCGAGACACAGGAGCAGCAGAAGGGCGAAATACGCACGCAGCGCCCGCGGCCTAGGGTGATTTTCTGTGCTGTTTGTTAACTGATGCTTCGTTTCCACTTGCTCCCCCTCTGACTCGACTGGTTGAGTCTAGGACAAAATTAGAATTCGCTAAACTTACAGCCGTAATCGCAATGGAGTTACCGTTGGGCCATGGTGGCCTACGCTAACCCCTTCCGATTGCTGGGCTTGTGAACTCCATAAAGGGGGAGAATGATTTCGTCTGCCGCACCGTGACCGATTGAGAGCCACAGGTTCTGGCTGGCCTCGAACTCGAGTTGGAACTCTCCAAACTGATTGGTTGCGGTCTCAGCCAGTGACCGGCTTCCCTGCCGCAGGCGAACTGGTACCTCTTGAGCTGCGCGTTCGTTAGCTGAGCGGCTCAAGACTTGTCCTACCAGACAGGCAGAGTCCGCGTCCCGGCGCGGTTCTAGACGGAGGTCGATGTAGTAGTCATCCGTCTCGTAAAGAAACTGACGGGCCGAAACCGACCCACGTAGCCCAGCCGCGACCGGCGCGAGATCAGAATCGAACAAAAGGTGAATACCGTGTTTGGCCTTACTGAACGTAGCCGCAAACTGGCTCGTGCTGATTCGAACCACGTCGTCCGGGGGAGTTAAGGTGTTCTCTGCCTTGGCGATAGACATAACCTGCTGCCACACCTGCATCGCACTCTGGCACTTAGCGCAGCCGTGATTGACATGCTGTTGCATGGTCGTTCTCATTGTGGGTGCGACCAGGTCGCGCACGAAGTCCGCCCAAGCTTCCTCACTGAAATGTGTCAACTCTACCTCCGCGGGAAAGTCGACCGAAATTCCGGTCGTCGCTCAGTTTTTTGGGACTCTGTGGAATAAGGGACCGCACGGGGCGAAAAAATATAAGGGGTAGAAAGAAAATTCCAGGTAGTCAGGTCTTGCCGACCAGGATGAACGGAGCCCATTGATAAGGATGGGGATAGCTCGATCGCAGGGTCAACATCGCACCCCGCAGGGCAGCCGCCTTGCTTTCCCCCTTTTGGAGCAGCCGGTAAAAAGCGGTCATGAACTCGGCCGTACTCTTATCATGAACGTCCCACAAGCTGAGGACCAATGATTGTGCGCCGGCGTGCATGAGGCCGCGTGCCAGGCCGATGAGTTCGTCACCTGCACTGACGACATTCAGCCCAGTGGAACACCCGCTTAGTGTTATCAATCCAATCGGGAGCGTGAGCTGATAGAGGTCAAACAAACTCAAGTACGAATCTCCCATGCGGATGGCGGAGAACATGGGATTGTCCTGGCGGAAATGGCCGTGGGTTGCGATGTGGATCATCCGGCTCTGGGGTCCGCGGTTTCGGAGGACGTGTTCGGTCGCATTTTGCCCGACAAACAATTCAGCCCGTTCGAGAAGCCCGTTAAGCGCCTGAACTTCGTCCAGTATGGCAGGTGCCTGCGGGTCGGGGATACCGAAGACGAGCGCAGCGCCGGAGGAATTTGCGGTTCGGCTCTGGCTCAGCGCAAAGATGCTGGCGCTCGGCGAGTAGGACACGGTGTAGCGTTCGATCAAGTGTTGAGTGCCATCGAACAAAGCGTGGAACGGGACGTAGTGCAGCAAGCCGTGGGGCACGAAGACAAGATGACTGGCTTGCAACCGGGAGGAGACAGGTTCGATAAGTTCCTGATAGAGCTCGGTCAAGTGCGCCTGAGTGGACTGCACCAGAGAATCCCTGAAGGTTTCGAGGTACTGTGCATTGAGCCGGAACTTGGAAAGCTGGAACTGCAGCAAGCGCAGAAAACCCGTCACTCTCGTTTCCAGCGTTACCGGAACAATTTCAAGAGTTTCCTGTCCCAGCAAACACACCAGGATGCGATCCTTAACTCGAAAATATTCGACCAGCAAGGTGTCGGGCGGTAGGGCGGAGCGAATGGCTGCGATCGGAAGATTGGTAGGGGTCTGCAGCCCGGCTTGCTCGGCATCTGCTGGTGTCGCCTCCTGCAACATGTGCAGGAGTTCCCTCTCGCGGGTTCCAGCCTGCTTCTGCAAGGTCGCGATACGTTCAGGTGAAGGCTGCTCGGGCTGAAGCTGTTCTCGTTCGATGAGGTTGTAGTACCAGTTGAGTTCCTCGCGCAGATCCCGCATGGAACGGACCAGTTCGCTCTGGCCCGGATGGTCTTCAGCGATGGTGGGTGCCGGCCGCAAAAACAAGTCCATCAGGCTGCGCGATTTTGCCTGCTCGACATAACCAAATGCCTCTTCGATTGCCCCATCACCGCTGCGACTCAAACAAAGTTCGACCAGGTGCTCGTATACTTCCAGCCGGTTTTTTATGAACGCGATCTTTAATTCTTCGCCTCGCAAGCTACTGCGCAGTGCTTCCAGAGCTTGCCGGGCACTCTGATAGGACGAGTACGCCTGGTCGACCTTGCCGCCAGCGGAATGAATATTCCCCATGAGCAGGTGTGCCTGATAGGCGAGAACTGGCGCCTCCAGGTTTGCAAGGTGGCCGATCGCCTCGTGGCCATGGTGGTAGGCTTGCTCCACGTCTTCGGTCCGCAGCGCAATCTGTGCCAGCAACAATTGCGCCAGCACGACCTTGTGTCCCAGGTTGAGTGTGCCGAAGGATTCCAACGCTTCGGCGGCAAGGCGCCGCGCCTCGAAGAGACGTCCCTCGTTGTAGAAGACCAGAGCACGGTACAGGTCGATCAGGGAAGGCCATGCCTGGTTTTTTTCCCTGACGAAGATCTCCCGGGCTTCCGAAAAAAGCTGGAGGCCCTCGAACCCGTGCCCCTGCTGGCTGGCGGCGATGGCGGAGAAGGCCAAACATTTGGCGCTCTCATATCCCATGTCCAATTTCTGGAAGCCCTCATAGCCTTGTCGCGCAAGTTCGGCGGCGTCTGCACTGAGGTTCAGTTCGAGATAGAGTTCCGCCAGGTCGAGGTTGCACAACGCAAGGTGGTACGAGTCACCTACTTTCGTACACGCTTGCCGTGCGGCCCGCAGCATTTCGATGGCTTTGCTGTATTCACCCCGCTGGTAGTGCAGGTAGGCAATGTTGTAGTCCGCCTGCGATACGAGCAATGGCATCCCGTGCTCTTGGCAGAACTGGCGAGCCTGCCGATAAGCCTCAATCGCCTTGGGAAAAGCATTCAGGCTGATATAACACGTCGCCAGGTTGCTTAAGACCGCGGCAATCCCTTCAGCATCCTTTTCATTCAACAAGCCGTGGTAAGCACTTTCATAACAAGCCTGGGCCTCGACGAAGCGGTCTTGCCGGTAGTGAATGTTGCCGATGTTGATCTCAAGCCGGGCGAGTCGCCACGCATTTCCCTCCGTGCTGAATATCTGCCGCGCGCGTTCAGCGGCGGCAAACGCGCGATTGTACTCACCCAACAGAAGCATGGGTTGGATGGATCCGCTGAGCGTGCGCGCCAGTTCGTGACTCTGCCCGACCGCTTCGAACCAGGCGGCCGCCTGTTGGTGAAGATCGACGGCCGCGGTATGCTGGCCGAGGGCGTATAGAACATTCGCCTTCGCCCGCAACCCTCGCGCCAAAGATTCCTTGTTGTCGATGTGGCCGGCGATGGCGAGTGCCGCGTCAGCTAGGCGCAGAGCCTGCTGTACGTCGACGCGTATCTTCTCCCGTGCCTGGTCGGCGAGTGCAGTCACGATTTCCGGCCGAAGCAGGGTTGGGTTGCGCGAAAGAAATTCGTGCCTACCCGATTCGTCGGGCAAATCCGCGAATTGCTGCAGCAACTTCTCCTGGTTCTCCGCGGGAGCGGGTTCGGTCATCTGAAACCCTCTTTCTCCAGTCGCTGCCGCAACAACTTCAAGCAGCGCCCCCGGATGAATCCGATCGAGCCGGTTGCGAGTTTCAGTTCTTTGGCTACTTCCTGATAGGGACGGGGCGGTTCATCAAAGAAAAGCAGACTGATCAATCGATTGCATCGGGCGGGAAGGGCGGCTACCGCGTCTCGCAGCTTTTGCTCGCGCTGCAACTGATACAGCATTTCTTCGGGCAGTTCTTCCGTATTTGTTGCGGGTCTTTCCTCGATATATGCCGGGTCATCGAGCAGATCCAGTTTCTGCTTTCTAAAGCGCAAGCATTTGTGATAGCTCGCCTGCATCAGCCATTTGGGAAGAGCGCGAGGCTCGCGCAACCGAGGCAAATCTGAAAGAAGATCGACACAAACGGCCTGACAAATGTCCGCGGCGTCATCCCGCGATAATCCGAATTTGATGGGAATCGAGAAAATCAGATTCTTGTACTTATCGATCAAAGCGGACCAGGCTGCTTGATTCCCCTTGCAACATTCGCTAACCAGACGCTCGCTCGACCACGCCACCTCGCGCGGCCGGGTTTCTGGCTTCACCGCCTTGCACCGGCGGGCGCTCCGCTTTCCCGGCACAAACTGAGCTGTTCAGCATTCCACAGTGGGGTAGGTTCCAAAATAGGCGGTTTGAACTTCTCCCAATTCTTTTTAGCGGCTACCAGATTCGGCCAGGCAGGAGGGCAAAGCCGTTTGTGCTCGCCGACCGCGCAAATTTTCATACTCAGCAGCACAGCCAAGAGCCACCAGAGCCGCTCGCTCATGGTGCCGATTCTACTCCGCACGAGAGTTCTTCTTGTTGTCTGAGAGTATTACTGTTGAAATATCGCCGTTACGCTCGTTGAGCGGCGTTGTTGGTGTAAGCGCCTGATGCCGAGATGCAGTACGAGCCCAGAACTGTCGTCACATTCATTCGGTATTCACTGGGAAACCGCTTCTGGCGGGGGATTGCGGCCCGGATTCTAACCGTGAACTGTTACAGGGTTGTAAATTCACAGCGTTCGGTGTCACCCGAACTGGCCGACCCGCTTCGACGACCTCTGGCAAAATCCCAACACGTATGAATCTGACTGCAAACCCCGCGGAAGACTCCAGTTCACTCGTTTTTACCCTCAGTGTTTGTCGGCGTAGTGAATGCCCGCATCGACTTCAGTTATCGCACTCTCCACCAGTTTCATCGCATTCGCTCTATGACCGCCCTTGTCGTGCTCGGCTGCTCGAAGTTCCTCTTGGGCTTCTTGCAAATGCCGTAAGGCGGCTTGCATATGTGGCTGCCTTTCCTGGGCCTGAACTTTCGATTGTGAGCCCGACCAGGTAGCGAGAAACGCCGCCATGAGAATCGCGGCAACGAAAACCAATACCCTATTTCGCTTCATGAACGCCACTCCGTGTCTTACGATGAAAGTTTTCACAACAGAGCCGATCTCCGACGGGGAATAGTAAACCCAAAACAAACAATAGCGCCACGACGTTTCCTGTTGCCAGTCAACCACGACAGCCCAAGACAACGCGAAAACAGTTGTTCATGCTCATGATATTCAATGCCACTTCTCATCCGTTGTAAACATCTGGTAAATTAATCTCGTTGTCACAGGTTCGAGGATCGGCATCTTACCCGGCCGGCTCCGGAGAGGATGAGAAAGTCATGCCGGAACCGCGAGCCTCCACGGGCGACTTCCCAAAATTTGAGAACGTGTTCTTCTTGCGGGCGGCGTTGTAACAAGGCGTTGTAACAGGTCTCTACGCACCAGCCTTACCATATCCTCCTTGTTCCTTGCAAGCCGGGGTCGGCAGGTGCTCCAGATCTTGCATGATCACGTCGATCTCCGGAAGCAGACGCTTTGCGCCTTGCCTGCGTACCAGGGCAGTTTTTGGGGTGCCTGTCGCATCGCGAAATCAGCAAGACCTTCCCTCTTGTCGCTCTGGCGGGTACGATGAATTTGGCTTGAGTAAGCAAGTTTTGAAACAAAAGGAGCATGACCATGGCAACCCCAGTTCAACCGCCGGCAGAAAAGCGCGCGGTAAAGCGGTCGGCGTGGAAGGCGCTCAAATCGCACTACAAAACGGTTTCCAATCTGCATCTGCGCCAGCTTTTTGCGGACGATCCCAATCGCGGTCAGCGTATGGCGGTCGAGGCTGTAGGCCTATACCTTGACTACTCCAAGAACCGCGTGACCGACGAAACTCTCAAGCTCCTTCTTCAACTCGCCCAAGAGTCTGGCTTGCGAGCGCGAATTGACGCCATGTTCAGGGGGGAGAAGATCAACATCACGGAGAAGCGGGCGGTCCTGCACGTGGCACTGCGTGCGCCAAAAGATGCCACGATTCTGGTGGATGGAAAAAACGTTGTGCCTGAAGTCCATGCCGTGCTCGACCAGATGGCGGCCTTTTCCAATCGCGTGCGCAGTGGCGAATGGAAAGGCCACACCGGGAAGCGCATTCGCAATATCGTAAACATTGGGATTGGCGGCTCCGATCTCGGGCCGGTCATGGCCTATGAAGCACTCCGGCACTACAGCGAGCGCTCCCTGACATTTCGTTTCGTCTCCAATGTGGACGGAACGGACTTCGCGGAGGCTGTGCAGGACCTCGATCCCACAGAGACCTTGTTCATCGTCTCTTCAAAAACGTTTACGACCCTGGAAACCATGACGAATGCCCAAACCGCCCGTTCCTGGTCGCTGGCGGGACTGGGAGGCGATGAGAAATCGGTTGCCAAACATTTTGTTGCGGTTTCGACGAACGCAACCGAGGTGGCGAAGTTTGGCATTGATACCGCCAACATGTTCGGATTCTGGGACTGGGTCGGTGGGCGCTACTCCATGGACTCCGCGATCGGCCTTTCGACCATGATCGCCATCGGCCCAGACAACTTCCGCGCCATGCTGGATGGCTTTCATCAGATGGACGAGCATTTCCGCACCTCCCCCTTTGAGCGGAACTTGCCGGTGCTGATGGGCCTTCTCGGCGTTTGGTGCAACGACTTTCTTGGCGCAGAGACTGTCGCCGTTTTGCCTTACGAGCAGTACTTGAAACGGTTCCCGGCATATCTGCAGCAGTTGACGATGGAGAGTAACGGAAAGCATGTCACGCTCAAGGGGAAAGAAGTCGCCCACGAGACCGGTCCCGTCTACTGGGGCGAGCCGGGAACCAACGGGCAGCACTCGTTCTACCAGTTGATCCATCAAGGGACCCGGCTCATCCCTTGCGATTTAATTGCCTTCGCCAAGCCGCTGAATCAGCTGGGCCGGCATCACGACATCCTGCTGGCCAATGTTTTCGCCCAGGCCGAGGCGCTTGCCTTCGGCAAAACGCCGGAGCAGGTGAAGGCGGAAGGCACGCCGGACTGGCTGGTGCCACACCGGGTCTTCGAAGGCAACCGGCCATCGAACACGATTCTGGCTGACCAGCTTACGCCGGAAATACTGGGCAAGCTGGTCGCGCTTTACGAGCATTCCGTCTTCACCCAGGGCGTGCTCTGGAACATTGATTCGTTCGACCAGTGGGGCGTTGAGCTCGGCAAGGTTCTGGCCCAGCGCATCATCCCGGAACTCGAGGACGCTGGCGAGCCGGTGCTTCACCATGACAGTTCAACCAACACGTTGATTCGCCGCTACCGCAAACTTAAGGAGTAAAGGACGGACTCGAGCATTGCTGTTCGAAAAATCGCGTCTCTGACGATGTCGCTCCCGTCAAGCACTTTTTGGGCGCACTAACCCGTGCACTCCGAGGAGCGCGCCATTTCGCTCTCGTTGAAGGTTCTGCCATACCAACCAAGGCCGGCTCGTCAATCCGTTTCAGGTCAGGAACTCAGTCCGACCCATGCATCTCTTCGGTCACACTTTCGATCATGATTACTACTTCGAACTCCCCGCGAGGAGGGAGCGGGATACCCAATCAATTACTCGATGTTTGACTTCACACCATCGCGATTTCCAGGTTGTCCCGCGTGCGAACCGAACTTTTTCACCTGCTCGTAATCCCATTCCTTGCGCATCATCCAGTAAAGGCGAACCGCCAGTTTTTCGCGCCATCGCGACGGGCGATCTTCCGCCCCCGCCGCATCGCCGGGTAGAAATACTTACTGCGCCATTCTGGGAGGCTGCGTACTGTGACCTGGGCCGCTTCCACTAACAAGAAACGCAACAGAGAGTTCCCTTGTTTCGTGATATGTGCCAGCCGTCGCCGATTCCCGCTCGAGTCCTCCAACGGCACCAGTCCCAGATAGCTCGCGATCTGCTTGCCACACTGAAACCGATCCGCTCTCTCGATGATCAGCACGAACGCCAGTGCCGTCAGCGGACCCACTCCGGGATGGGTCATCAAGCGCTGGGCCGCAGGACACTTCTCCACTTCTTGCTCGATCGCCTGACTCAGTTCGGCGATCGTCGGGTTCAGTCGATCCAGCAACTCCAGCAGATCCTGTCGTCGCCGCCTTGCCCAGGGTGCCAACCGGAACCATTCCAGTTGTTCCCGTCCGTGCTCCCGCCATAATCTCTTCTTCGAGCGTAAGCCTTCGTTCAGGGCTACGGCTTGCAACTGATTCATGATGCGGATGCGCGCCTGCACCATGCGGTGCCGGTGCCACAGCAGTTGCCGCAGATCGCGATTCTCGCAGTTCGGTACCCAGATCTGCGGAAAGTCATCTTTGAGCAGCAAGCGCAGAATGTGTTGTGCGTCCTGGCGATCGGCCTTCTGCTTGCGTTCCCGCTTCCTGTGGATCTCGGCGGCGTCACTATTCCACAACTCAAAGTTCATTTCCGCCAGCAGTCGCTCGAACCAGCGCGCCTGTCCACTGGCTTCCATCCCCACGCGCACTTTCTTTCCCTGGGCCGCCAGGTCACGGTAGAACTTTTCCGCTGCCATCTCCCGGGCCTTTTGGTTGGTTGGCACCACCAAAGTTTACTCGGGTCCAGGTAGCCGACATTGTCATGGAATCAATTACACCGACAACTCGATTGCTGATGTAAACGCCTGATCACCACGATGGTCCACGAACTTCACCCGAAACCCCCGTGGTCCAGGGTTTTCGTGCGTTTCTAGACTTCTTGGTTGTGAGTGCGCTGCCGGCTCGAGATTTTCCCGCTCGGGCGCAGCGGTATCCTTCGCGCCACTACTTCTGAGGTTCCGCTCCGAGAACTGCGAAGTACTTCCCGCTTGCCTTTTTCGCCAGGTCTCCTTCTGATCGAGAGGTGAGCAACTGGCGTCCGTTTTCGTGGGCGGGGGACCAGACTTCCGACAGGAAGCAGTTTTCGCCGTAGCAGTGAAAGATGATCTGGCCGTTGGCACCGGCGGAACGGCCCGAGATCTCATTAGCGGAAACCATGGCGATCTTTCTGCCGTAGGCATCCCGGATGTCAACCTGGTGCGAGCCAACGATCATCGTGTATGCGCCAGCGAGGAAAGTCTTCCCGGCGACGGTGAAATTGAAGGGGATCTTGGCCTGGACACCGCCTGACTCGGCGTAAGCTGGAGCCACGGCCAGTCCGATTATCAAGCAGAAGCTAGCGACGAGCAGAGTTTGCTTTTCCATAGGAATTCTCCTTTTTATTACCTGATTTGCCGGACGGCTTGGAACTCGCCCAGCGTCCCGCTTCTGCGGCGAACAGGCGCACTCTCGCCTAAGGTGTACCCGCAGAACAATGGACGGGCTGTGGTTTGGGTCAGGAATGAATATGGCCGGTTAATTCATTGAAAACACGAGGGAATAGACAAAATGTGACGCGAGGCGTCTGTGTGGTTGCGAGTTGCCTTTGGTGTAGACTCTCTTGGACTATAGGGGTGTTGGGGTGGTTCAGCCTGCGGCGAGTCCTAGAGTGGTTCGATTCGGCCTTTTCGAGCTCAATCTGGATTCTCGCGAACTGCGCAAGTCCGGGGTGAGAATCAAGTTGCAGGAGCAGCCGTTCTTGATCCTTACGCTCCTGGTGGAGCGACCGGGCGCCATCGTTACGCGGGAAGAGCTGCAGAAGAAGCTTTGGCCCGACGATACCTTCGTTGACTTCGACCTTAGTTTGAACAGCGCGGTCAAGAAAGTTCGGCAGGCGCTGAGCGACGATTCAGTGAATCCGCGGTTTGTCGAGACACTATACCGCCGCGGCTATCGATTTATCGCGCCGGTAACTGCAGGGGAGAACTCTCACCAGATTCCGCTGGTCGAGAACCCATCGGGGTCAGCGGCACCAGCCGAACCGACACCAATTCAGGCGGGCTCCAAGCCCATCATCGTGGCTGCTGTAGTTGCGTTGTTACTGATCACTGTCGCGGTGTGGCTGCGGCCTCCGTTGCCCCCGCCGCGTATTCTCTCGACCACCCAGATCACCCACGATAACCTGCCGAAAGACGAAGTGGTTACTGACGGGCCGCGACTCTACTTCCGGGAAACACTGAACGATCACCAGGTTCTGAGCCAGGTATCGGCTGATGGCGGGGAAATCGTGCAGATTCCTACGCCGTTCTCGAATGTCGCAGTACTCGATTTTTCTCCAACCGCATCCGAGATCCTGGTGCAGAGTTTCGACATTGAGAACAGTTTAATGTCCACGGCCTTCACAGGCCCTCTATGGATGGTTCCTCTACCCGCTGGCTCGCCTCGCCGACTGAGTAATTTGATCGCAGCGGGGGCGGCCTTGTCCTCCGACGGAAAGAACTTGGTGTTCGCCACCGGTCAGGACCTTAACCTCGCGAATGCCGACGGAAGCAATGCCCGAAAGCTGGCTTCCCTAAGTGGGTATGCGTTCGTCCCCAAGTTTTCGCCAGATGGAACGCATGTCAGATTCAGTGTGCTGGATCGAAACACCGGATCCATTGCGCTGTGGGAGGTGGCCACAAACGGTAGGGGCTTACAACCTCTCCTTCCTGCTTGGCACCAAGCACTCGGCGAGTGCTGCGGCAATTGGACTCCAGATGGAAAATATTTCGTGTTCATGGCCTTTCATGCCAGCAACCAAATCTGGGTCCTGCCGGACCACGTCGGACTTCTTCACAAGCGCACCTCGGAACCTTTGCGGGTCACCAACGGGCCATTGAATTATTTTTCCCCGGCTCCGAGCCGAGATGGACGTAGGTTGTTCGTCGTGGGGGAGCAACCACGCGCGGAACTCCAGCGCTACGACGCTCGCTCCGGGCAATTCGCGCCATTTCTGTCAGGTATCTCTGCCGGCGAATTGGATTTCTCCCGCGACGCCCAGTTTGTGGCTTACGTGACCTATCCCGAGGGCGTGCTCTGGAGAAGCCGCGCAGATGGAAGTGAACGCAGACAATTGACTTATCCTCCCCTCGTTGCCTCCATGCCGCGCTGGTCGCCCGATGGAAAGCGCATTGCCTTCGCGGCCGCCACCTCCGCGAACTCTCGGCTGAAGGTTTTTGTCATGTCCGCCGATGGAGGAACTCCACAGGAGCTCTTGCCGGACGAGTCACGAAATGTCGACGACCCGAACTGGGCGCCCGATGGAAATTCTCTGATCTTTTCGCGCAGCCCGGTTTGGGGCAGCACCAACCCCAAAGATTTTGTCCTTGTGCGCCTCGACTTGAAGAGCGGAAAGCTCTCCGAGCTGCCCGGTTCGGATGGCTTGTTCGGGCCTCGTTGGTCTCCGGATGGCCGCTATCTTTCCGGCCTCAATTCGAACCAGGACAAGTTGATGCTGATGCAAGTTGACACCGGGCAATGGTCGGAACTGGCAACCGGCCAGGATATCGAGTACCCAAACTGGTCGCATGACTCACAGAACCTCTTTTTCGAGAGCACGATCAATGAAGGACGAGCGCTGTTTCGCGTGAATGTCTCGACCCGTCGCACGGAACGCGTTCTCAGCCTGGCGAGGATGCGACGTCCTTCCGTGCCATTCGGGGTCCAGTGGAGCGGTCTTGCCTTAGACAACTCCACTCTCATCATGCGCGACGTCGGCACTCGTGAGATTTACGCCCTCACCCTCGACCTGCCATAGTCAAGTTCCTTCGACAGGGACACGCTGCCCTATTTCAGTTTTGCGCACACCGACCTGACCGCGATGAGGATGGTGATATTTGGGCCACTGTTGAAACATCACAATTACACTCGCAACCCAGCGCGACGCTACCCTTGCAATTTCCGCTTCGGACTACGGTAGTCAGCGGCGGTTTTTACTGCACTATCAATGTGAGTGAGGTGGTCTGCACCGTAGCATTCGAAGTCGCCTTCACATTCAGAGTGTAGGTTCCGGCTGGGGTTCCGTTCGGGTTCGGCTGTGGGCTACCGGAACTACCGCTACCGCCGCAGGAACATGCGAAGAGCAATAGTGTCAATAGCGTGAGCAGGAGATATCGCCGCAGTGACCGGGTGGGAATGCGTGTTCCAGGATGGACCACCATCCCCAGCAGTGCGAAAACCCACAACCCGGCAACCGGAGCGAAAGCAGGTAGACGAAGTTCCCCCACGGTGCGCGATGTGGTAGTCACACTCAGATTAAAGGTTGCGGGCACGGTGGAGCTGAACGGTTCGCTAGCGGGTACAGAACAGTTTGCACCCGTCGGCGAGCCGGTGCAACTTAGTGTCGCTGTCCCACTCAGCCCTGCGCCTCCGATAGACAGCGTATAGGTAGCGGTTTGTCCGGCAACTATAGTGGCCGAACTTGAATTCCCGGAAGGCACACCGAGACCCAAGCCCGTAGTGATCGCTGTATAGGTATAGCCATTGGGCAGCGTGCCTGCATGTTGTTCTGCGTTTGATACGACTACGTCCACCGCACCCGCAGCATGCGCCGGAGTAGTGGCTGTAATCGTCGTGCTGCTCACCACCGTCACACCCGTGGCTGGTGTTCCTCCCAGGCTGACCGTGGCTCCTGCCAGGAATCCCGTGCCCGTTATGGTCACTGATGTACCACCTGCGGCTGTTCCCGACGCGGGCGAGACCCCGGTCAGCGTCGGTGGCGGATTGGATACCGTCGTGTAAGTGAATCCCTGGGTCAACGTTCCGCTCTGCGTATCGCTGTTGGTCACGACCACACTTACGGTTCCCGCCGCATGCGCCGGAGTGGTGGCTGTAATCGACGTGCTGTTCACCACCGTCACCCCCGTCGCTGCTGTTCCTCCCAGGCTCACCGTGGCTCCTGCCAGGAATCCCGTGCCCGTTATGGTCACTGATGTACCACCTGCGGCTGTTCCCGACGCGGGCGAGACCCCGGTCAGCGTCGGTGGCGGATTGGATACCGTCGTGTAAGTGAATCCCTGGGTCAACGTTCCGCTCTGCGTATCGCTGTTGGTCACGACCACATTTACGGTTCCCGCCGCATGCGCCGGAGTGGTGGCGGTAATCGACGTGCTGTTCACCACCGTCACCCCCGTCGCTGCTGTTCCTCCCAGGCTCACCGTGGCTCCTGCCAGGAATCCCGTGCCTGTAATGGACACAGCCGTCCCGCCGTTGATCGTTCCCGAGTTCGGTGAGATCGAAGTCACCGTTGGCGCAGGAGTAGAACTGGAGCTTAGAAGGATCGAGCTTGCCACCGACGGGACGCCGTTGCTATTCAAAATAAACAGCATGTAATATCCGGGCGGCGCGATATTGGCATTGGGTGGCGCCGTGACCGTCAAAGAACCCGCCCCTGCGGTGAAAGACATCCCCACCATCCGCTGATCCATCCCGAAAGAGTGCGTCACCGTGCCGTTGCGGATGAGGACCGCCGAAGCGATACTGGCCGCATCCGGCGTTTGCACCGTAAATTGGTTGCTGTAACTGACGCTGCTAGGCACGCTCGTGATAGAAGGACGCGCAGCCAGCGTTCCATCCGATTGGAACAAATATGCAGGCTGGTAAATTTCAATATGTGGCTCGTACGTGCCGCGCACGGGATTGCCTCCGGCCACCCAAACGGTGGCATCAGGAAGAAGTAAAGCCACGGAGTGATACAGCCGCGCGAATGCATTCGCTCCCGCAGAAGAAAATGTGTTTGTGGCGGGATCGTAAAGATCAGCATTGAGACTTTTCGTGGTCGCATCCTCATCGTTCACCGAACCGCCTACTGCCAGGACCTTGCCGGTGGGCAAAATGACAGCATTCATCTCGATACGCGCCTGGGACATACTTGGTCCCAACTGCCATGCCGGATTAGAAGATCCCATGTCGATAGTTTCGGTAGTCGCGGTCGCTGGGCTGTTTCCTCCCATGATCAATATGACTGGGTCGTAGTTGTTGGCCGGCGTCAGGCCAAGCAGGACTGAACTTCCGTATGACCGCGAACTGCCGTAGTTTGTGGTCGCGACATTGAGTGTCCAGGTCTTGGTCGATGGGTCGAATAATTGGGAAACCGGGGACGGGCCAGAATAAAAAACTTTTCCGTTGGGCAAAAGATGCAAGCGAGGATATAAGTCCGGCGTGAAAGGAGCCGTAAAAGGTTGGCTCCAACCCGAACCGACCGTGTAGAACTCGACTGTGGTGTTGGTGCCTGCCCCCGTCTCAAGGAAGCCGGAGAATGTCATGATCCGCCCATCACCCAGGGTCAAGACCGTGGGATACCAGCGGCCATGCGCCATGTTTTCCACGTCGTCAAAAGTGTTCGTAGCCGGATCAAAGAGGGTTGTCTTTAGCGATCCTAGAAAAGGATCGTAGGCCAGCGTGCCACCGTTGATAAAAGCGCGTCCATCGGGGAGAACCACCATTCCGTTGCAAAACATGTCCGACGACACGCTAAATTGGGTGATGTTTCCGTTGCTGGGATCCAGAAGCAGGGCGCCGGAGTTATTCGTCGGACCGTACGGCGAGCCTGAGGGACATCCGGGCTGCGAAGCCGGACAATTCCCTGAACCCGCAACCACCAGGATCTTGCCGTTAAACAACAGAGCCACATGGATCGGGTTGATGGGCATGGTGTAGGACAGAGTCGACCATTTTCCGACCGTCTGCGCCTGGCCCAGCCCCGGTTTTGACATCCCTACCAAAAGCAAAAGCAGGAGAGAACACCGCCCAAAAGGCATGAACGTTCTAAGTCTCACAACCGCTCCCGAATGCCTAAGAATGCCCCGATCCATGGTCGACCTTTTTTGCCGAACATGAACCGCAGTCACCAACGAACGCCTATGAGACTCGAAATCAATGAGGTGCCCTATTAAACACGCTTCTCTACGAGTTTTTCCCATCCTAGCGGTTCGGCCAGCTATATCGCAATAGGTAGCGCGTTGCCGATCGAGCCCAAACCCCTCCGAAAGACGAGACCCGGTGAGCCGCGGCCACCGCCTGTCGCAGTTGGTTCAAGCGGGCTCAGAATAAGTTCAAGATTGTTCATCTGCAAGGGTCCCGCCCAGCCATGTAGAACAACCCACTCTCGTAGTGGCTCGCCCACCGTGTCTTTCTTTTCTTCTTTTTCTCAACAATATTGCGACAGGTGATGCAACGGAAATTGCGACTCGATCAAGGCCCGCGCGTATTCGCTATCAACATGGCTTAGCATAGTCATCATCTGCTCCAGCGTGGCAATCTCAAAGTCAACGTGTTTCAGCTTCTCCCGCACTGGCCTGGAAGGGTTGAACAGCTTGAATCGAATATCGCGGTCCTGAGCCCACCTCTGCAGAAGTACCAGCATGCCTAGGCCTCCGCCCCCTATTGCGTGCATTTCCGTGAGGTCCAAGACTACGACGCGGGCGCCTGTTTGGGACGTAACTGCGTCGCGCAACTTGAATGCAGTCTCAGTGCGGACAAATCTGCCGGCACATTCAATGATCGCCATCTCGCCTACGTTATCGATATGTACGCTTGGCATCTTTCCTCCGAGTTGATTGTTATCTAGTGGTTGTCGTATCTCGAGCACGAACCGTACCGTTCCTGTATTTTGTGCAAGATGAGAAGGGTAACTTTCGCTGCGTTACCGGAACTTCCTGCATAGTAGGAGAAAATCTGCCCTACAGGAAATGCTGTACGACCCTACCCTTCCTGACACTTGTCAATGCCAGTCGGAACAAGGTCATTCAGACTCTCTGAGGAATAAAGAACGAGGAAGTATTTTATGATCTTTTGTGCCGAGCCAGACCCGACGATCCGTCATCGGCACTCGCAATGAGGGCAAACTGCCCCACTACATCCATAGTCGGCTACATTTTCTGGCCGGCGGGACAATACGGCAAATTACCGATCCAGCACCGCTCTGATTCCCAGCCGATTACGCTCATTAATCATTCACCCTGCCCGAGCGTATCTTAAGGATGTTCCGATCTGCCATAATCCCCGAACGTGGTGGACGATACCGCCCATCGGTGCGAGAGCAAATCCTCGAAGAAGCCGTTGATGCTGGCGGATGACGAACATTGGAGCCCGAGCTACAACATCGATTCCGGCCATCTGTTGCGTTGCGCGGCGATCATTAATGTCGAAGGGATGGAACAGTTTATGAAAAGCAGCAAGCTCTTGTACCTGCCGCTACTCCTTCTCATCGCAATACTCGCGACTCCATTTCACGGTCAAACCACCTCGAATCCCGCAAATCTTCCCCAACGTGATGGTTCTCACGACTTTGACTTCCTAATCAGCAACTGGAAAGCTCACGTCCGCCGTCTCCCGGATCGCCTCAACAACTCCAACATCTGGATCGAGTACGATGGTTTCTCGAACCACAAGAAACTGCTCGACAGCAATGCGAACTTCGAAGAGTTCGATGTCACTAGCACCACAAGAAACTCCGCATTAAGGCGCAGACGCTCCGACTCTACAACCCCACATCCCGTCAGTGGAGTATCTATTTGGTCGACGTTTGATAACGGGACTCTTGGCTTGCCTCCTGTCACTGGCCAGTTTACCGGCAATCGCGGCGAGTTTTTCGATCAGGAAGACTTCAAAGGCCGAGCCATTCTGGTGCGCTATCTCTGGCTCAACATCTCTCCCGAGTCGGCGCGCATGGAGCAGTCGTTCTCGCCAGATAGTGGGAAGACCTGGGAAGTAAATTGGATTTGCGAGCTTTCGAGATAGCAAAACCGCTCATGAATGAGCGTCTCTACGAGCGAGGGGCTGTTCCAAATCCTAGCGGAACATCCTTGCGCACAACTTGAGTGAGCCTGAAACACTTGGATTGTCGGTACCATCGCGGCGCTCCCGTCGGAGGTGCCTATGAAGAATCCTTCCTTCATCGGTTTCGGGGTCGTGCCCAGTTTCTGCCCAGCACAATCGCGCCGGCTTCGTCCAGCACGCAGTACCAGTTCGAGCGATCGCCCAGTCCAATCCGATCGTCAGCTTCGGTTGAGAAAAATTCCTGCTTTGCTTTGCTCCTACGGTGCTAATCTTCTTCATTGCCAGTCTCCTTTTTATCTGTGCTTCGAGCACGTCGATAACTTGGGAGCGTACACCGCATCCCGTCCGGAGACCGGCCTTCTCATCCCATCTGTTTACAACAGTTATCCGGGGTCCCGTAACCGTTTACGAACATTTCGGTCAGATCGATCCGACGTTTCGGTCCCGCCGATCGCCTCTTCCCTCCATCCAGGAGAAGAGTGCAATATTCGCGCTTACGAGAGCCGCCTTGCTCCTGGGGGCGGAACTTTTTGCCGCCTTCGCCGTATCCTGTCTAGGTCTTTGCCAGGGAGGGAACATGAGCTCGACCCGCAACCCAGGGAGAGTCGCCGGATTCCTGTACTTGCTCCTTGTCGTCTTCGCGCCCTTCCGCCTCATCTACATTCCCACCAAACTGTTCGTGCATGGGGACGCGACGGCGACAGCCAGCAACATTTCCGCTCACGAGTTGCTCTTCCGTCTCGGCATCCTGAGCGACCTGCTCTGCGGTACCGTCCTGATTTTCCTGGTTCTGGCTCTTTACCGGTTGCTCAAGGGAGTGGACCAGAACCTCGCTGTGCTGATGGTAATTCTCGGGGGTGTGATGCCCGCCATCATCGACTTCCTCAACGTGCTGAACGACGCGGCTGCCCTGATGCTAGTGCGCGGTGCCGATTTCTTGTCCGCCTTCGAGAAACCTCAGCGGGACGCCCTGGCCATGATGTTCCTCCGTCTGCATCACCAGGAAATCCTTGCCGCCGAGATCCTTTGGGGTCTATGGCTTTTTCCGTTAGCGATCCTGGTGTACAGGTCGCGCTCCCTGCCCCGCTTCCTGGGCGTCTGGCTGATCATCAACGGCTTCGCCTATCTGACCATTAGCTTTACGGGCTTACTGTTGCCGCAATACGAGGATATGGTCTCAAACATCGCCTTCCCCGCTCTCCTGGGCGAGATGGCGATCATGTTGTGGCTTCTGATCAAGGGCGCCAAGCCGCAATCGCTGGATGCTGCAACCGCATTGCCGGCGGCTGGCTAAGCTACGTTCCTTGATTGGGCTATCGAGTCGGGCATTTGCCATGCCCGCCCTAGAATCAGAGACAGCGACCATTGAAAAATCGCCACCGTCAGGAAGACCATGAAGCACACAAAGGAACGGATGTGCCGACTCCTCGTACGGCTTTACTGTTCGCAAGTCGAGCTTCGGCGGCTAACAAAGGCTTCGTAATCGCCATGCGCGGCGGCAACCGGACTCTCGAAATCTATGAGAAGTGTTTCTCGTAGCGTTGCGCAGTTTTTCCCAGGTTGGTGCAGAACGTCTTGGCGACGAAACGCTCTCGGAATGCGAGGACAACCGGTTTGGCCATATCCCAAACACCCAAAAACTCACCGCTAGTTTCGAAGAACAAGTCCTCATGTAGCAGATCATAGTTGAGCAGAGCACGGCTTGTTCCCAATAACTGATGACCATACTTGCGAACGTGCCCGTTTCCGACCTCATGGAAGCAACCCGCATGGCATCGTCAAGACTTGTCACATGATAGTTCTTAAAAAACCAGTCACGCGCCTGTCGCAGCTTGGCCTCGCGGCGCTGATCGTAAACCTGAAGATGTAGTTGCGGCGTTCTTGGAGCCATTGGACAAGCCGAGTGAATAAGGGCTGCAAGGAAAAGACCGCCACGCTGTGGCGGTCCGCTTGATGATCTGTCTAACGAGAGGAGCCAGTTTTTAACGGTACACCGAGAGACTTGGAGAATAGCCAGGGAAATAGTCTTGGTTCGTCGTAGGCTCTTTCCCAGCTGGCGTGTGTGCCGCCTGGATATTCAGTGTAGAGCACCTCGGCGCCGATTTGCTTCATTGCTTCGTACATCCGTCGAGATTCGGTGACCGGAACAATATCGTCGTCGGCACCATGAAAGATCCAGACAGGCGTCTTGCCGACTCGCTCGGCTGCCTCCGAGTAGCTTTTAGGCAAGTCTGGTGGTGTCAATTTTGCAAGATCGGGATAGGCTTTTCGTGCCGCCGCGGGAGGGCGAATGCCGCCGCAAATCACTACAAGGGCTGCGAATCGACCGGGATATTTCTCAGCAAGATGCCACGCGCCGAATCCTCCCATAGACAACCCTGTGAGATAAATGTGCTGAGCGTCCCCATGGAACTCTTTAGTCGCTTGTTCCAATGTGCTCATGACAAGGTCGTCCATAGGCGGCAGCATCCACCAAAGATGTTTTGGACATTGCGGCATGACTACGATTGCCCGGATCGCGCTGCGGTTGGTACGAATTGCCGTACCGATGCCTACGTCGGTTTGCAGCACGCCGTCGTCACCGCGCTCGCCAGCGCCATGAAGTGCAAGTATGATTGGCCATTTCTGGTGGGGTGTCCAATCTTCCGGAACGAAGACCTGGTATTTGTAATTGACGGCTTGGAAGGTAATATTGCGGTCGAGGAACCCGGTTTCGTGTTTTTTTGCATCGGCCGGGACCGGGATCAGGAGCCCAAAAAACAGCAAAAGGGGCAATAATCTCGACAAGACGGCCACAAATTCCCTCCGACGTAAACTTTAGCATGTAATTTTTCGTAAGGCCTCGCGGTTTTCGCATTCGAGGATTGAATTCATGTGACGGTTGGCTATGAGATAGCGTCTAAATGACGTGAGCAACGGACGCCAACTGGAACTCGATGCGATGCGAGGTTTCATGCTCGTCTGGATCGCACTGACCCATCTGCCCACTGCGGCAAGTGCGTGGGTAAATCAGCCCTTCGGCTTCGTGGGAGCGGCGGAGGGCTTCATTTTTCTTTCGGCGCTGTTCACCGGACGGATTTACTTCCGTATGGCGGAGCACTACGGCTATCCAACAATGACATTGAAGTTGTGGGGACGCACGCTGCGCTTATATGGCTACCACGTACTCTTGCTAGCTTTCACGTTTCTGGTGGCGGTGCCCATCGCCGCCCATGGAGATCGGCCGGGGCTTCACAATCTTCTCGATTTCTACTTCAACGCTGGCGCAAAGCAAGCTGTTACCGAAGCCGCGCTGCTCGTCTATCGGCCACCCTTGCTCGATATCCTGCCTATGTACATCATCTTTCTGATATTCACATCGGTGGCAATTTCGCTGGCGGGCAGGCTCGGATGGAAACCGATCTTGTGGACATCTTTCGGTTTCTGGGTGCTCGCTCAGTTCGGCTTTCGCAGCGCCGAACACACCTTCATGATGCGATACATTCCTACGCGTATTCCACTGAACGAGATGGGGTCGTTCGATCTGTGGGCTTGGCAATTTCTCTGGTTTATAGGTGTGTGGATCGGCGTGCGTTGGGCCCAGGGAACCCTGTCGATTGAACCATGGGCCAGGCGAGCGGCTGTCCCCGCAGTGGTGATCGCTGGTTTTTGTTTCATAATTCGGCGGATGGTCGCGCACGGTCTAGAACTGAGAGGGTTCGAGTTTCTCTTTGATAAGTGGCATCTCGGGCCGCTACGCATGCTCGATTTGGCAGCGGTGGCAGCGTTGCTAATAGTCTCGCAACCGATAACAAAGCAGGCGGCGATACGGCCTCTGGTGCTGTTGGGTCAGTCTTCCCTGCAAGTCTTTTGCGTACATCTTTTGTTTTGCCTGGCAGGTCTCACGTTCCTGGGCAATGCGTCTATGCTGAGCGGATTGAAACAGATCGCACTGCTGACCATGACGTTTACGGCTATGTTGATCACAGCGATGATGTTCTCAAAGAGTGAGGCTAAAAACGAACGTCAAAAAGAACATAAGTCCCCGAGGGAACAGATCCAGCATGTAGGAGTGAGGCCTGCGAACGAGCCGAGTACTATAGATTAGTACCGCGAAGTCGGCTTGTCGGAAGCATGCGGCGAAGCAACGATTGATGGTTATGCCCGAGTCAATATCAACGCCTAGTTCGAAGCCTAGTTCGAACCTCGGCCGTCATGTGTTTGGAGCGGCGGCCTTGGCCTTTGGCCTCATCACGCTGGCCTGGCACGACTACAACGGCTGGCATCTGCCGCGTTACATTGTCTATCCCGCCGCCGCTGCTGAGATCTTCGGCGGAGCTGCGATTCAGTTCCGTCGGACCTCGAAAACGGGAGCAGTCGTACTGGGTGCGCTTTATCTAGTTTTCGCCTTACGGTGCGTGCCACAAATCTTCGCCCAACCGCTGATCTACAATAGCTGGGGCAACTTCTTCGAGCAGTTCTCCCTGGTGACCGGAGTGGCGATCGTTTATGCGCGCATGTCATCGCCATGGTCACGGGAAACGCTCAATCGGATCGGCTGCATTCTTTTGGGCGTCTGTGCCGCTTCCTTTACCCTCGAACAGGCAATCTATCTTAGCGCTACCGCCAGTCTTGTTCCGAAGTGGCTTCCGCCAACTCAGATGTTTTGGGCGGTAACGACGACTGTTCTGTTCGCACTCGCAGCTGTGGCTCTTCTTACGAATCGAATGGCACTGCTCGCGACTCTCCTTCTGACCATGATGCTCGTGATCTTTGGGCTACTCGTGTGGGTACCGTTGCTTCTTTTGGATCCCCACAGTCTTACGAACTGGAGCGAAACCGCCGAGACCTTCGCGATTGCCGGAGCAGCGTGGATTCTCGCTGATCTCCTCCGCGAATCGGCTTAATGACCATCGCCCGCGATGATGGAGTTCCCTCCACTCTCATCCCGGATGCCGGGGCGATTCAAGTTGGTGTAATCGCCTGTCGGAAGTATGCACTTTACGCAAGGGCCTGTTTCTTATCGTCGTGGCCGTTTTCGCCATCGTTCATAATTATTTCGCCACCGTCACGATACCGGAGGCGTCATTTCATACCGGGGAGCGCCTAGCTGGGTAGCGACGCTGTTTGGCGATGGTCCAGAACCGGGAGACGGGTGTCCATTCAGGCTGATTGTGCACAAGTTTTCATGGCACCTACTGGCTGCCCCTTAGGACAGTCGGGCCATTCACGCCGGACAGGGAACCACATAAGGTACATCTGGGGATGGGGTTGCAAAGCGCCTTCCCCCGGAGAGGGATGGGGGGCGTGGCCTGCTAACCGGGGAGGTCGGCAGGAAGGGGAGCCCCATCCCTTTGAAATTCTCGCCATGTGAATCCACATCCCGTCGTGAATCCTGGACTCAGGCTGCCATGTTGGTGTGCGTAGGTGCGGTTTCAGGAAAGGCCTCGCCTTTCGATGGGCGTGGCGTAAGGGTGTTATTACTCGAGCCAGCTTGCTTTCATAATCCAGAGAGTCAGTGCTAAGAGTGCGATGAAGGGTTCGTTGATGCGGCAACAGGGAGCCCCCCACATGGATCCTGCGCGCGACACGGCCGGGTTGCACTCACGCCGAGATCGCTTTGGAACAATCCGGACAGATCTTGTGGACGACCTTCGCTTCAGAGTGCGCTCTTACGTAATACTCAAAGGGCTGCCAATTGCCCTTTTGATCTTGTATCTTTTTGCACGACAGACAGATGGGCAGAAGTCCCTCTAGCGTATGGATGTTTGCGAGAGCTGCTTGGAGTTCTCGAAGCGTCCGCTCTCTTTCGGCCTCAGCACGATGACGCGCTGCCAGGGATTTTTCCAACCTCGAGAGGTTACGTCGAAGCTCAAGTTGCGCCAGTACCTGCCGGCTCAGGGCCCGGAGCGCCTCCAACTGCTCAGGACTCAGCTCCCGAGGTACTCGGTCAAGTACGCACAAGGTTCCCAGTGCTTGGCCGTTCGTCGTCAAGGTTGCACCTGCGTAGAACCGGATTTTAGGTTCCGACACAACCAAAGGATTCTCTGCAAACCTCTCGTCCTGAGTGGCATCCGGCACGATAAAAACATCTGGTTGGAGAATCGCCGAGGCGCAAAAAGCAACGTCGCGGGAGGTTTCGGCGACGGAGACACCGACCTTCGATTTGAACCATTGCCGGTCAGCGTCTATCAGGCTAATGAGTGCGACGGGCGTCTGGCATACGTAGGAAGCTAGCAATGTGAGATCGTCGAAGCCGGCTTCTGGTTCGGTATCGAGAATCTCGTAGCCGCGTAGTGTAGCAAGTCTTTGTTGCTCATTTGCTGGTTTGGCGGGGATCATCTTTGGCCTCCGGAGCGGCCGTGAAGTAGCGACTCTACCGCCCTTTCGATGGGAATTCAACAAGAGCGTCAGGGCAGAACGGCCGACGGTGCAGACGCATCGTGCCATTCTATCTCCCGAGCATACGGTCCAGATTGAATGCGGCGCTGATCAATGCGAGGTGTGTAAAGGCTTGCGGGAAATTGCCCAGCGCCTCGCCTTGCGGCCCGGTTTGTTCCGAGTAAAGTCCGAGATGATTGGCATACCCCAGCACCCGTTCAAACAGCAATCTGGCCTGATCCAGTTTGTCGGGAAATGCGGGGCCGGCGCGGGTGAGCGCCTCTACCAGCCAAAAGGAGCACATGTTGAAAGTGCCTTCCTCGCCCGGCAGTCCGTCGATGCGGGGTTGCGGTGGATAGCGATATACGAGGCCATCGCTGAGGAGGCCCCCGTTCTGGGGATTCTTTTGAATCGCGTTTATGGTGCCGATCATCCGCGGATCGTTCGGAGCCATGAAGAAGACCAGAGGCATGATGAGGAGGGACGCGTCCAGGTCCTCGCTGCCGTAAAACTGCGTAAACGCTTGGCGCTTCTCGTTCCAGCCTTTCGCCACGACTTCTTCATAGATCTTGTCCCGTTCGCGCATCCACTTAGCACGGTCGGCTGGAAGGGCACGCTTGTCGGCAAGCCGGAGGCCACGGTCCAGAGCAACCCAGTTCATGACTTTTGAATAGACGAAATGTTCCTGCCGATCCCGCATCTCCCAAATGCCGGCATCAGGAAGTTGCCAGTTTTCGCAGATCCACTCAAGACGATTACGGATCTTCACCCAAACGTCATATGAGGTGGGACTCACATACTTGTTGGACAAGTAAAACGCGTCCATGAGTTCGCCGTAGATGTCTCCCTGGAACTGCACAACGGCCGCGTTGCCGATGCGCACCGGAGCGGACCCTCGATAGCCTTCCCAGTGATCCAATGTCTGCTCGGGAAGCTGGTTGTCGCCCGCAATGGTGAAGACCACCCCGCCGGGCGCTGCCGGGCGGGCGTGCTTGGAGGCGTAATCTTCGATCCAGCCCATGAAGGCAGCCGCCTCGCCTCGGAAACCGATGCGCAGAAACGCATAGACCGTAAAGGCGGCATCGCGCATCCAGGTGTAGCGGTAATCCCAGTTGCGAGCCCCTCCTACGACTTCAGGCAAACTCGTAGTGGGAGCAGCAATAATCGCGCCGGTAGGTTCAAAGGTGAGAAGCTTTAGCGCCAAAGCTGATCTGTGCACCTGATCTCGCCAACGCCCGTGGTAGGTACAAGCAGAGAGCCAGTCTTGCCAGAATTTCACAGTGCCGCGGAGCAACCCCTCAGCCTCTTCGTCGGACGGCGGACCGGGCACTCTGCCCTCGCAGTCTTCCCTGAGAATGAAGACCTGCGATTTTCCTTCCGAGAGTACGAATTCGGCAGTCACTCCACCCTGCCCATCATTCCTGAGCGGCATCGAAGCTGAAAGAGCCAGGGTCACACTGCGCGACTTGAATGTCGCTCCGTTAGTCTCTACTTGCGTGTCGTGCGGCTGTCGTCCATAGTCGAAAGCCGGGCGACAAGCGACGGAAATACGCACTGATCCCCTGACGCAGCGAATGCGGCGGTAGATATGACGATACTCAGCGGAGTCGGAAGGCAACCCTACCGGCATGAAGTCTTCTAGTTCGGCGATTCCGTCGGCCAGCAGGAAGCGCGTAACCAACACGTTCGTGGAAGGCCAATAAAACTGCTTGTGTCGCACGCCATCAACACCGGCGAATATTTGGAAGCGGCCTCCCTTTTTATCGTCCAGGATCGCTCCGAAAACACTGGCCGAATCAAAGTGTGGGTGGCAGTACCAATCGATTGAGCCGTTCATGCCTACCAAGGCAACCGTCCGCATGTTGCCGATGATTCCGTAATTTTCTATCGGCTGATACGACATCGTTTCTGCTCCTCCCCAGGGCCGAATGAAGGGCTTCGGCTCCAACCGATGTCCGTATTCTTCTTAAAACGAGCGAATTTTGCAAAGCTGAGGGACACTTCTCCGAGAACTTCTACCAAAACTTTGCTGTTTGATGGTTTTGCGGCCAAGATCACCGGGGTATTCATGGCAGGATCCCGTTTCTACTTCACCGCGTGCCACCAGCTGTCCCATTTTGTCCCTTGGAACGTGTTTATCTGAATAGCAGGTTTCGGTAGCGGCTAGATGAAGCAGCAAGGCACCAATACTGTTCGCATGGGCGTCAAACAGGTAGTCGAGGTCCTGCTTCGTTAAGAAGCGATCAGTTGTCTCCAAATGGCGCTCAGTTCACCTTTGTCCTGGAGTTCACTGCGCCGGTTCACGCCCAACTTCGCGAAGACGTTCGAGAGATGAAACTTTACAGTACACTCCTGAATGTTCAGGACCGCCCCAATCTCCTTGTTTGAAAGCCGGCGCTTTACCAATTCGATGATCTGATTCTCGCGCTGCGTAATCACTTGGCCGATAGGCGACAGGTCGATGGTGTTCAATGATGCGATGGAACGCCGCGCATAAGCCTCCAATACGCTGGAGGAGAAACACAGTTCGCCTCGCAATATGCGATCGACGGCTTGTGACAGGTTATCGATCTGCGCATATGACACGAATCCGTGAACTCCGAGCGCGAGTAAGCCGACTGTCTCCTCAAGGGTCTGGTCCTCGTCCAGGATTACAAACCTTGCATTAGCGTACCGCTCTCTCAAAACGTCGAGGCACTCGCGCAATGACAGATCGATTCCTTTGCGATCCACAATGAAAATCTGAGCCACGCGCTCCAATGGCTTGTGCGCGATCAGATCCTCGAGCGTGACCGCATGGAAAGTCGTTTGTTTGGCAAGCTTTTCAAGCAGATAGCGGGCTGCAAGATGGTTCTGCTCTACCACACAGATCCGGGGCGATCCCTCTGTTGTCGTTGTGGCGCCGACGGCGGGTTTCTGCCTAGGAGATGCCTTTGATCGGACCACCCGAAGAATCATCTTTCCCCCGGTATTAGCTCATAGCTTGGCGGTAGTAAAGCCGTGACACTGTTGCCTTAGTGTGTGAAAGACGGAGTGGTAAGCGGCTTCCTCGCAGAGCTCGCCGCGCGCAGGCGTAGATTACCGTAACCGCGAAAAGCATTCAGAGTTACTAAAGTTCACTACCTGATATGGAAACAGGACCTGGCCCGACGTAGTACTTGTGGGGAAGGTAATCCTATACTGATAGCCTAGGGACCGTCCCCATTCGACTGTCTAGGTTAGTCTCCCGCGGCTTGATCAGGTCTCCCTCCGCATTCTCGCGGGTTGCCAGAGATGTCACCTCGTTGCATTCTTTATTCGCCAAAACGAACTACGAAAATGATCCACCAGAATACTTCCTCAGTGGTGCAGCCCATGAACGGTCCGGAACGTCGACAAACTCCACGGGAAACCGTGGAAACATTCGCCTACATCAATATCGAGCCCAGTAACGGTGGCAGTGTGTTGAATGTTTCCGAAGGTGGTCTTTGCTTTCATTCCATTGCTCCCATTCATCGGAGTGAGACAATCCGTTTCTGGTTCTGGGAGCAAGATCATCGAATCGAGGTCCAGTGCGACCTGGTATGGATGGATAAGACGCAAAAGACCTGTGGATTGCGATTTACGAACCTGCCCCAGGGCGCTCGCGAACCAATGCGCAGGTGGAATAGCCTCCCTACGCCAATCGCCTCTGACCGACCGTCCCCCGTGTCAACCCTTCTCCGGCGACCAACTCCCGCTCTTGGGACAAGCCGAGCGGAGACAAAGTCCGCTCCCGATAGTTCTGAACCATCTTCGATGTTTTCGCGAGATGCGAAGGCGCAGGCGCCGGTCACCGCCTTCTCTCGAGGTTTGGCTGCCGGGCTTCTTGTCTCCGCTCTCGTAGCGGCGCCGTTCTTGTTTCGAAACTACAAGGGTCAACTGGGTGAGTCGTTGATCCGCTGGGGGGAACGATTCGCTCCAAGACCGCATTCGCAAGTGCAAAGCGTGTCGCCACCACCACTGGCGGACTCGCCGCCGGCATCGCAGAAAACGGTGGCGGCCTCGCGATTCGTGCTACCCGCGGCTACGTCACTTCCGAGGTTACGGTCCGAGAAGCCCTTACCGGATCAGGTGAAAAAGACCGTTAATCCTCAACCAGTACACATTTCACCCGAAACGCCGGCTCCAGTGACATCGACTCCGACCGCTATTCTTACGCCGAAGGCTTCCGCCGCGGCGATTGCGACAACTGTTTCGAAGACTCCGTTGCCAGCCGCTCCGGTCGCGGCTGCCTCCAATGTCACTCCCGCCAAACCCGAACTGCCCTCCCCACTTGAACCAGCGGGGCATAACCATATTGAGAATGCTCGTGCAGAGAATTCTGCCTCGCGTTCGCAGTTGTACTTCGAAGTTGGCAAATTCAAGAATGCGGTGTTGGCCGATCGGGCAACCGACACCTTGGCGCGGCTCGGGTTCCGCGCGGCGGTTGTTGAAAAAGGCCATTTTTGGACGAATTCCTACCACGTCCTAGTGGGGCCCTACGGTGATGACAACGCCGAGGGAATACGTATGAGACTGATGTCCAGCGGTTTCAAGCCCCAAGTTTTTGAAAGGGGATCGCGGAACTTGTCTATTTACGGCGGGTGCGACACTATGGGCCGGTTGTTGCGTTCCGAGAGGATGCCAAGAGGTGTCGAGATACGGCAGGAAGACTGCGCTCTCAGTTGGGAAACGTACAACACCCATGCGATGGTTACATTTGTGCAAGAAAATACCATTGTTGCCACAGCGGACGGGAAATGGGTAAAACGCGGAATCAGATATAAACGTGATGCCTTTGTGTACCGAACGAATGCTGATGGGTCACAGACTCTGACTGAGATTCAATTTGCCGGCATGAGCCATGCTCTTGTGTTTAACAAGTCCTGATCTTTGCCGTATGGTGATAGCACGTTCGTGCCATTCCATGGCCCCGATTGATGCAGGTATGTTCTGCCGGTACGAGCAGACTTCGGGGGAGGGCTGTTCGAGAAACGTCCCATGACTTAACCGAGTCTGGGGCGTTTTCGTTTGTGGCCCGCTTCTTTGACTAGAACTAGAAGAAGTCCGTCGGACCAACCCCGTGTAACACGAGAGACTTGAGTGGGAAGACTCAAGCTAGCGGCAGATGACGAGTGCGAATGATCCTCACAATCTGCAACGTTTCGTGGACGCCCAAAACGCGGTGTTCGAGCAGGTGCGCGCAGAACTGCGGGCGGGACAGAAACAAGGCCACTGGATGTGGTTCATTTTCCCTCAGCTTCGAGGGTTGGGAAATAGTGAGGTGGCAATTCATTTTGCGATCACTTCACGGGACGAAGCCCAGATGTATTTGAAACACTCGGTTCTGGGGCCACGAATCAGAGAGTGTACCCGGCTTGTGAACCTAGTAGAAGGTCGGTTGATCAACCAGATATTCGGATACCCTGACGATCTGAAGTTTCGATCTTCAATGACCTTGTTTGCCGCGGTGACTTCCGAAAACCAGATCTTCAATGACGCCTTGCAAAAGTACTTCTGCGGCGAACCCGATCGGCTAACGCTTGAGCGACTATGATTGTTGGCGCCTTACGTCAGTTTCAGGCCATCTGGCACCAGCGGCAGCGAGCGCAGCCGATCTCCGGTGGCGTCAAAGATGGCATTCGCAATTGCTGGCGCCAGACCGATCATCGGGCACTCTCCCGCTCCAGCCGAGGGAAGGTCCTTGCGGTCGAGCAAAACGGTTTCGATGACGGGAAGATCGCTGAAGCGTGGAACGCGATACTGCGACATCCTGCCATTGAGGATTCGGCCGTTCTCAAATTGGATGGCTTCGAAGAGAGCCCCACCCATCCCTTGAACGTTCGATCCTTCGACCTGATTGCGGAGGTCTCCGGGGTTCACGATGGCGCCGCACTCGAAAGCGGAAACGATCCGGACAACTTTCACCGCTTTGGCCTTGCGATCCACGTTGACCTCCGCGAAGGTCGCAATATTTCCCAGCTTTTCGTAGCCGCCGCCCATTCCAAATCCCCGACCCGGCTCAGCTTTCTGTTTTCCCCAGTCGAACTTGTCCGCCGCAGCCTGGAAAACTGCGCGCAGTCTTTCGTTTCTCAGGTTCTTCATGCGGAACTCAAGCGGATCCATCTTCAAAGCACTCGCCAGTTCGTCCATGTACGACTCGCGCGCAAAATGGTTTGCCGTGGCGGCGAGCGCGCGATATGACCCTTGCCGCAATGGAGAACGCGCCGGGTGAAAGACGATACGCTGGTTGGGAATTTCGTAGTATGTGCGGATTCCCGCCGAGCCGGAGTTGTAGTTGTGGAACTCCCACGCGGTAATGGTGCCGTCGCTGCGAACCCCTCCGACAACGTCAATCACGCCAGCAGGGCGGAAATAGGCCCACATGAACTCCTCTTCACGGGTCCAAACCACCTTAACCGGGCGCCTGGCCGCGCGCGCCAGCCGCGCCGCCTCGATCGCCGTCTCCCCTGTATGTTTGCCGCCATAGGCCGATCCGGTATCCGGCATGAGTACCCGCACCCGATCTTCGGGCATCCGAAAGGCTTCGGCAAGTTCGTCGCGTACTCCAAAGGGGCGCTGGGTTCCGGTCCAGACCGTAAGGTTGTCGCCGTCCCACTTCGCCAGCGCTGCGCGAGGCTCGAGGGGCACGTGTGCGATGTAAGACACCGTGTAGGTCCGTTGGACACGCGGCCCGGAGGAAGCAAAGGCTTCATCCACATTACCGACGTCATAGCGGTCGCCGTCGCCGGAGAGGTCGGTGCCGTCGCCTGTATTCTTTTTCAGATAGTCAAAAAGCTCTTTGCTCGAAGGCTGCGGCTCGGACTTCCATTCAGCGTGGATGGAAGCAATCGCAGCGGCGGACAGCCCGGAACTCGGCGCGGCCACGCCAACAAAATTGCCGTCGCGGACCACCGTGGCGCCCATCTGTTCTGCTTTTCTTGAGTCCAGTGAAAGCAGTGTCGCTCCAAAAGCAGGCGGGCGTAGGATTTTGCCATGCCACATATCCTGTAATTTCTGGTCCGATGGATAGCGGTGTTTCCCGGTCACAAAATCGATACCATTCAGCTTGGGGAGCGATTGACCCATCACGGTCCAACTTGCCGCAGGAGTGAGTGGATCTTCGGCCGGAATACGTTGTGCAAGCCGCTGTCCCTTAACCAGGTCGGCGTATTCCAAGGATCCCTTGGTTATTGGATCCATAACTTTGCCATCCACAGCGACTAGATGCCGGCGATCGGTCTGCCACCGGGCGGCTGCCAGATCAATCAACAGATCGCGCGCCGAGGCAGCCACCTTACGCAGTTGCAGATTCATGGTAGGGGTTGTCCGGCTTCCGAATGTGCCCATGTCGAAAGGAGTGAGCTGAGTATCGCCCATGACCAGGTCGATCTGTTCCACGGGGAGACGAAGTTCCTCGGCGACACCCTGGCTCAGCGAGGTGCGGACGTTCTGACCCACCTCCACTTTCCCTGTGTACACCCTCACTTTGCCGTTCTCCCGTATGTGCAACCAGGCGTCAATTTCCCCGGGGAGTGAGTCTCCCCTGCGTGCTCTCGCTCTGCCGGATTCCTGCGACCAGGCACCCTGCTTCAGAACAGAAAACACCAAAACGCCGGCCCCGAGGAACTTGAAAAAATCGCGCCGAACGAGATCAAAGCGGTACACAGGAGCAGACGCAAGCTCGTAACGCTCGGGCTCCCAAGGAGCTGAAATACGCGTGGTCTCACTCATTGCCGGCATCCTTGCCCATGTTTGATTTGGCCAGCCTCGTCGCGGCCTTTTGCACCGCGCCGATGATTCGGGAGTAGGCTCCACAACGACACAGGTTCCCGTCCAGAAAGTCGATGATCTCAGTTCGCGTGGGATGATCGTTTCGACTGAGTAGCGCCACCGTCGATAGGATCATACCCGGAGTACAGTATCCGCATTGCAGCGCGCCCTCTTCCAGAAATGCCTCCTGTACCGGATGAAGCTGGTCGCCGCGCGCAAGACCCTCAATGGTGGTGATCTGCTTTTGCGCCATGTTTTCGGCTCGCGTGACGCAAGACCGTTGGGCCCTTCCATCGACCAGGACGGTGCAGGCGCCACACTGGCCCTCTCCGCAACCGTATTTGGTTCCGGTCAGGTCAAGATTCTCGCGCAACACAGTCAGAAGACTGATCTGAGCATCCGCCTCGACCGTGCAGGGACGTCCGTTGACAGCAAGCTCAATCGTAGCCATGCGACCCCTCCTACCCGCGAACCCTCCAAAAACACCTTGAGGCCGTTTGCTGAAATGATACACGGCGTCGAAAGACATTTTGACGCTGGACGTGCCGGCCGAACTGAATCGCCGCTTTCAGTACCGAGCCTCAGGAAGGTTAGCCAGAAATCGCGACCGGCTTACCAGAAACTGGCCAGCCGTCAGAATCGAGATTTCGCGGGCGACTACTAGGCGGCACGGGTTCGGACTGCGGCACACAAAGTCTCCAATCACGGAATGGCCTCAGTTGGCGGAGACGTGGCTAGAGACGATCGGGATAACCTCGGAGTCGTTGCTCCGGGACGCCAGAGCTATCTCAGTTGGGGAAAAATTACACTCATTCGCCTTGGTCGTGATTAAGTCGGGGGGATGGGGTTGCGACGGTCTTCACGCCTGCGATGTTTCCTTCTTGGTTCGGGCCCCATGTGGTTCTGCTTGGGTACCTTGCTTACACGACGCTGTATGACTCTTTGATCAGTTGACAACGCTACATCAGCTGATGAACAATCCACCTCTTTGTGGGTTTGACCTCTCCGAAACCAGCGTCCGAAGCGGCATCTGGCGTAGTCATTAAGCCAGACGACGAACTAGAAAAGCTACGCTCAAACCTGCTTCACGCCTACGACAAACCAAAACCTTTGACTCGCAGAATTATCGAAGCGCTAAAGGCTCGCGCCCCGAGGAAGACTCGGGAACATGAAAAAAAGAAGGAAGATGCCGCGTGACCTGGAGGTTGACAATCGCGGCACTATCTAGCGATGCATGGCGGATCCGCGTCCCTACAGGCCCAAGCTGTTCTTTGCCCGTACAATCTCGCGGCATACCGTAATACTGTGTTGATAGGGAATCCGCGAAAGGGTTGAATGAGGAAATGAAAATCGTTACCGTGTTGTCCCCGATGCTTCGCGCGGCTCGTGCCCGGATGGTCGCGACTCATGTCCTATTTGGCGTGCCCGAACTATCCAAACTGCAAGAGCCAGGAGGATCGCCCAAGCATCCAGGGCGCGTGATTGAGTATTGCCGCGCCGCATAGTCAATTCCGCATCGTCTTCTCTTGATCTTTAGAATCCAGTCGGCCTGTTTTCAAAGAAACGCTTGGCCCATCCGCAGGTCGTTACGGCAGCATTTTCGCTCAGTCCCAGAATTACCAATTCCGTCTGCGGATCGTTTGTGTAGGCTGCTATTTTGGCTTCGTCCATCGTTTGTGCGGTGATGATCCTGCGAGAGGGCAGAGTTTGTGAGTCGGCCATGAAGGCAAGAATATTCTTTGGCAACATGGATGGTCAGGTTACGTAAGGGTGGGGTGCTGATGGCCGAAAATCGGCTCGATTTTCAATCGGGCTTGCGCCTATCTTTCGACGCTTCTTGGGCTCCAACAGATTGAGGAGAATCATTCTAATGTACCGACGATAAGTTCCCGGAAGACTTCTTGGGTGGGAACGGTCCCGGGGACTTGAAGACCAAAACCGAGATCCTTAAGTTCCTGAAGGATTCTCTTGCCCTGGGTCACAAAGCGGCGGCTACGTTGACTATTCAGAACATGTTGCAGACCGGGGAAAGTCAGACTGATTGCCTGCCATAACCGTCGCCCGCATCCATCTACCTGTCTGTCAATTCCGCTGATCTTGCTAGTTACGTTGCCCCACCCCGCCCACGGTTTACTTCAAAAGCCGGACCAATGCGATACGCGCTTGTTCCGATTCCGATGTGTTCAACTCGGCAGATTGCCGCAGGTAACGTTCGGCAGACGCATGATCGCCAGCCGCCAGTCCGATTTCCCCGGCGTGCCGAAACAATTGAGCGTCTCGGATTCCAACTGCCAGCGCCGCGGTAATCTGATTCAGGGCTTCTTGGTCTCGGTTATTCAAATGTAGAGCCCAGGCGTAACAATCCGTAGTGAACACATCGTGTCGTCGGGCATACTCCCGCTGCGCCACCTCTAGCGCCTTGGCGGGCTGCTTCGCGAAGTCGGCGTAGTAGAAGATCAATTCATGATTGGAATTGTCTGCTCGATTCGTTTCCAGTAGCGATTTCTGTTCAAATTCAGCGAAGGCTGTCTGCGCTTCTTCCCTGTGTCCAGCCCACTGCAGAGCACGCGCCAGGTCGAAGAGATTTTCGGCGTGCGGGGCTGCTTGATAGCGCTGCCTTAGCAACTCCACGGCCTCGTCATAGCGTTTCTGCTGGATTCTTACTTTTGCCAGATTTCCCAGCGCATAGTGATAGCCGGGAAACATAAGGAGCGCCTGTTGTGAAAGCTTTTCTGCTTCGTCAATCTTGCCGATTGACAGGTCCAGGTGAGCCATCTGAGTGACGATCCAGGCTGCGTCTTCAACCTCGCTGGGAGGTGTCGACTGGTAAGCCATGTTCATCAAATCCATCGAGCCGTCAATGTCGCCGAAAAGCTCCCTAAGGTAGGCTGCGCGGGTCAGGCCGGGCATGTTTCCAGGTTTGAGATCAAGCATCCACTGAGCCGCGGTTTCCGCTTCTTTGTAGTTCCCTAGCTCAACATTGGCGTCGGTCAGAAAGCCGTACAGCATGACGTCATCCGGTAGCTTCCGGTTGAGTTCCTTGGCAGCCTCCAACGCGGCTGCGAACTCGTGTTTTCCCAGCAGCAGCCAGACTCGAATCCTCTGACCATCGAAATTATCAGGGGAGATGGCAAAGGACTTCTGTAGGGCCTCTTCTCCCTCTCTATAAAAAGCAACATTGGAAGTTTCGCGCGCACGTCGAGAAAAAGCCAAAGCAAGAGAGTTATAGGCCTCGAAGTCATTGGGGTTTTTCTCGATTAACTTCTTTGCCTGCGCCATGCTCCGCTCAGCCGGAGAGAGTTTTTGGCCGGCGGAGGCGCTGGGAGTCTCAGCTAACCCGGCGGCCGTTGCCATAACCAGCAATAAAAGACCTGCAATTCGCTTCATGATATTCCTCGCATATTCAGGGAAGAGTTTGTGGCCGCGGTTACCCGCAGCCACCGAGCAGATTTACTTAACCGGGCAAACACCGGTAGGTTGACCGGTACAACCCATTTGGCCGGGACCGGTGTGGTGACCGTCGCGACCGCTGTGAGCAGGCGTCACATACGGGAAGGTATTGCCGTAACCGACTTCGTTGGTATTCACACCGTCGCCGATCGGTGTGCCGAACTTCTTCGGATCTGCCAGAATGCCAGCCACGGTACGAGAGGCGATATCAACCACGTCGTCAATGGGGCGCCGACCTTGCGGGAAGCCGGCAAAGTCTCCCGCCAGGAAGCCGAGACGTTTCTGGCTCCCGACCGGAGTGGGAGGAATACCCGTATTCAGCCGCAGCAGATCAGCAATCGGTCCGGCATCTTTCGGACCGCAGCCTGGACAAATCGGGGCCATATATTGGACCAAAGGGAGCAGGTCGGTGCGCGGCGCCACGGCAACAGGAATGCCCAGTGAGCCGAACAGATGAGCCAGTAGCGGATCGAGAAAGAAGCCGGCAAACTGCTTGTCGTTTGCTGGTTCGTCCACGCTGAAACGGTCTTTGAATCCGGTGCCGATGATCAGTTCATTGATCAGCGGGTTGCCCTCGCGGTTGACTTGCCTCCACTCGCCGCCTTCGCCATCGACGGCCCCACTGAGACGACGGATCGTGATGCGCCGACGCGAGGTCGCTCCATATGTGCCAATGACCGCATTCTTGTCATTCGCGGCATGAAGTTTTCCATCTACTGTCAGCATAGTGATCGGCACTTCCAGCACAATGGAGTTGACGTTGAAGCCGGCCACTGCGTCAGGAGCGTAATTGTGGGTGTCATCTGCATCCTCCGCGGCCGACATCACTCCTCCAACCCCCATGCGGAAGTTCAGCGAGTCAAAGGCGGCACCCAGGTCGATGTAGAAAGGATCATCGACCGTTCCCGCGAACACACGCACGCCATCGTCCAAGTCGTAAATCCCCTGTTTGAACAAATCGTTGTAGTTCGGCATGGTGAGGGGGCCGACGTTGGAAGGCACCGCATAAAGAGTTTGTCCATTCGTCAGATCGGTGGAGATGCCATCCTTCACCATCGTCACCTTGTAGGTTTGACGGAGGCTCAGTCCTGCGGCGCCAGCGCCCGACAATGAAGTTATAGGCGGGATTCCGGCGATCCCCCCGACGTAGCCGGTAAAGACACCAGGCTGCCTGATTTCCGTCTTAAAACGAAATTGAAACGTGATGTCCTCATGCCCACCCCGATCGTTATCGACCTTCATTTCATAGAGGACGTTGGGATCGAAGGGAAAGTAGTTGGGCCCATTAGAGGGTTCAAGAAAACCGTCGACGTTGAGAATCATGGTGACTCGATCTGGATGGTCATAGCTGACGAACGCGTACCAATCGGTCACGTCCGCGCTATGGTCCAGTGCAGAGATGGGAGCTTCGCGGTGGCTGGATGCAATCAAATTGGTTGGCACCAGTACACACATCGCTGCAACAAAGGCCAGAAGTCGCTTCAGTTGCTGCATAAGATTTTCCTCTTGTGTTCGGTTTGATTTGAGGCCCGGTGACTGGCGCTGCTCGCCCCAGAAGAGTGCGAAGGGCGCCGTTCAAAGGATGTACGTCACTGGAAGCGCTTTGGATGTTTCGGGCTTTTCGCTGTGCTTGGCCGTTCGAGTCGTCGCCCGTAGTGGAGGTTTTGGAGACCGTGAAACGGAGAGCCGCCGGCCTGATCTCACATTTAAGGACGCGAACGGAGGAAGGGGTGCACTAGTGACGGCGGAAATAATAGGTAAAAGAAGCGCTCACATAGGACTTTAGCGGAAACCCAGTGACGCGCTCGAATGGAGCGCCTCCTCCAGGAAGCGCCAGCGTCTCCAAAGTCTGGCCCCCGTATCCGCTGACTATGAACGCGTTGACTCCAATGTCGAAGCCTTTCGATTGAAAGGGTCGGATCATAGCGCCGTGAAATTCGCGGACTGGTACTGCGACAAAGCCATCACCCAGAGGCTTCCGCCCGACCTCTTCATATTGACCGCGGGCCAACAGGTGAAATGGAAGTTTGTCCACCGTTGCGAGAATACCCCAAATCTGCCGCGGGGCCTCCGGTGTAGGCAGGCCGGTGAGGCGATCTCGTGCGTCCGCCTTCGAGAACAAACCTTGCACGAAGCCGTGGGGGAAATTGTGCCGCACTTTAAACATTAACGATTTTAGGATTCCGGGACCTTCGTCCTCCTGCAGCCCGGTGTCGTTGGAGATGCGGGCCAGTTGTTGTGCAGTGGTGACGTGCGTCATGGTAAGACGAAGCTCAGTTTTCGACACGGTCTTGCTAGCCACCAACTGATAGGCGCGCGCCTTGGCAACGAGGGTGCCACCCGGAATTGCGGTGGTGCCGATGCGCGGGTCGTCAGTGTGAAAAGCCTGTCCGTAGCTCAGTGAAACCGAAGGCAAGAACGATGCCGACTCCGGCGGCAGAAAGGTCAACGTCGCCTTCGGCGAACTGACAGTAGCAGCTCGGTTGAAGGAGAAGGTCGGCCGGAATAAATCCTCATTGTCCATCGTGACTTGATCCAGCCGGTAGCCTGCGTTGTAGTGTAGGACATGGAAAACCGTTCCATCCGTTCCGACAAATGGGCTATAGAAATTGATCGTGAGGTTGTTCGACGTATCCGGTATGAACGCACCCGTGGCATCGGCCTTATCCAGATTCAGCGCCCGCGGAGCTTCCCGCCGGACGTCAACGCCGGCCAGGAGTGAGACGGCCTTGCTGAAACGGTCCGTATAAAGTATGTCTGCAGAGTTTGCATTCCGGTGTTCGCTCTGACGAATTAGTCCCTCGCCGAAGTTTGGCCGCACGTCGAGGTTGTAATAGCGGTAGAACCCGGAAAACTGGAATTGACGGTGGTCGGTCAAATGCCACACATCATTGAAGATCAGGGCTCCGTTGAACGTCTCTTCGTGCTGGCGGGCGTCGATCGTGTCGTTGGGAACTGGAGTGTTAATCGGTATCAGCCCCGGCTGGAAAGCGGTACCGTAATAGCCGATGCCGTAAACCGTCAATTCATGTCTGCCAAAGGCGAACACCTTGGAGATGTTGCCCTTGAATTGCTTGCGATGCTCCAGTCGATCGAGGTAGCCGTTGCCAAGGGAGATTTCGGCCCCCATCCAGGTCCGGTTAGACGGATTGGCCGGGCTCCAACCGGCAACCAGATTGAGGTCACGATGGTCGCCGGTAAGGCGAATCATCGGATCAATGCGGTCACGGAGACCAAAGGTAATGGAGGAGTTCACTGAGTTGTTTCCTTCACGCACGTTAAACGCGGCGCCATCGGTTTGCACACTTTCGATCGCGACCGGGATAACGACGTTCGGGTCGGCATAGCCGTTGCCGTGTGCGTTGGAGGGCAAATTATTTGGGAAAAGATATCCGCCGACCTGGAAAAACATTGCGATTGGCTCGCCGTGATCTCCAGCCACTCCGGGGACGAAATATTGGGGTGGCTTCACGCCGCCCGCAGGCGACTCGACAGGCATACCGGGAATCGAGACTGGCATCCCCGGGCGCCCCGGGTTTGCGTCTAGAGTCTCATCACGAATCATGACTCGCTGTGCTGGATCTGGCTCAAAAACACCCCCGTCCGAGACCGCGGCGGTGACGGTAACGGATTCATTCGAAGATGTAAGCCTGGTGAAACGCAGATTTTCAGTCTGCTGACCATTCGCTTGCACTGCCACCGTCTCCGTTCGAACCGCAAAGCCGGGCGACTCCGCGGTTACGCGATATTCTCCGCCATCTAGGCCATTAAAGGAGAATCGGCCTTGTGCGTCAGTCTTGGTCTCCCGCCGCGCAGAGTTCGCTCGCCGTAACAGATGAATAGTTGCCTCCGGGATCAACTGGCCCTCAGGGTCGGTCAAATTGCCCGTGAGGTCTGTCGCCGCTGCCGTCCGGGCACCGAAACAGCAAACCCAAAGCAGCAAGGCGGAGCAAATCCGATACGCAGACAGAAGGCGGATTATAAGGTTGGGTCGCAATATGTCCGCTGTCCCAGGAGGCGTGTGGCATCCCTACAGACGGAATACGTGCAGCGGGAAGGAACGGATTTGTGGGCTAGCCCCCAAGAGTAGATGGGCCCTGAACTGGCAGCACGAAAGTGCCGATAGAGTCGCTTCGGCGCAAGTCCCATCTCGTCTGACTGCATTCACGGCAACCGCCCGCGATGTGTTGGTTGCGCATGGGAGAACTCTTGATTTCGGTCAAGAAGTAGCTGGACATGGATTCACAAGCTTTGGCCTCTGCCGCGACATGAGCCGGAACTAGCAACCCTAGAATCCCTTCTTGTTGCTATACATGGCAGCATCGGCTGCTCGCGCCTAGTTGCATATCGTAGATTTTCGTCGCTTGCAGGCTCGGGTAGCCAAGCAGGCTCGTGAATGGCTAACTCGGCGTTCGGTTGGGTTGGCGACCATCAGGACTTCACAGGAGGGGCCGTAAGAGCCGCAGCTTTCCGCGCTACCAGGAGGAACCCTCTCGAACGCGCGTCTTTCTCCAACAACACCAAATCGCTGCGGGCACTCGCAGTGTGCCCGGATTTAAGCCCGATCTCGCCAAGCGCCAGGCGAGCATAGAGCTCATCTCCCAAGTACCCGTGGCGGCTAGCTTCGACAAGAACGGCCTTCGACTCTTCCGCGGCACGCTTAAAGCTTCCCAGCCCCGCTAGCACCCTGGCGAAATCGAGTCTACCTTGAAGACGCGTCGGCCGATCGTCTGCGTTTTTGGCTTGCTCTATCGCCCGGCGTGCTTGCTCTTTGGCTTCAGAGGCTTTGCCTTGCGCCAATAAGGCGCGGGCCAGCACTCCGCGGGCCAGCACTTCGAACGCGGGGACTTTTGCAATTTCAAACTCGCGAATGGCATCAGAAGCCAGTTTCTCGGCGTCGCTAAGTTTTCCTTCTTCCAGCGAAAGTGCCGCAAGGTTTGCCCAACTGGCCGCGACATTCGTCTTCTCGCCCATCACCTCGCGGGCGGACAGCGCTTCTTGCTGTTTCCTCCGTGCTTCCGCAATCTCATCCTGCTCAAACAACACAGCGGAGAGGCCATCGGCAACATACGCCTGGCCTCGCTTCTCTCCAATTTCCTGATAAACCGCGGAGGCCTCTTCCAATCGCCGCTTCGCCTCGGCCAACTCCCCCATTTCCTGGAGCACATTGCCCAAGTTCGTCAATGTGTTGCCCACTCCGTGTTTATCGCCAAGTCGAGTGAAGACCTGGAGAGCTTCCTCCTGCATTCTTCGAGCCCCGTTCAGATCTCCTAGATTGTCGAGAACGAGTGCAATGTTTCCGATGCCGCTTCCGATCGCCGGCTCGAATCCAACCTCTCGATCGATAGCGAGGGCCTTTTCATAGTAGGCTTTCGCCTGCTGCATTTTGCCTTGGCTCAAGAACGCGTTCCCCTCATTGTTCAGAACTCTCGCCGTCACGCCATGAGCACCGATTTTTCGAAAAATAGCCAACGACTCCTCATATTTCTTTCGCGCAGCATCGAAGGAACCCTGGTCAATGAGAACATCCCCAGCCCGTACCAGAGATTGCCCGACTCCATACTGATCGCCGGCGGCTGCATAGAGTTCTCCAGCCAGGTCGGCAGCTACCGCTGCTCGCTGCGAGTCGCCCAGCCGCTCCAGTGCCCAACCCTCATCGAGACGCGCTCTTGCCACCATCAACTTGGCCCCTTGGGATTCGCTCTTCAAGGCAGCGCTGGCGGCGTAACGCTGTTCTCGCCCGAAATCGCCTAGGTTGTCGGCTGCATAGTCTTCCGCCAAGTCAATCCGGGGATCGTCTTTGGCGGGTGCGGGTAACTTCCTCATCGTCCCGATGGTGGCCAATGCATCGTTGCCATTCCCCGAAGTGCTCTGCGCATGAGCCAGATGCAGCCCATACTCCACGTTATCGGGGAACAATTGCCACAATGTGCGATAAGTCTCGATTGCCTTTGACCACTCGTGAGTTGTTTCTCGATATCGTCCTTCTACCGATAAACGCTCTTCTCTCGAAAGGAGGCCCGAGCTATCAAATGCGAGCCTGGCCTCCTGCTGAGCTTTCGTCTCGTATCCGAGTGACAACCAGGTTGAAGAGAGAGCTGCATGACCCATGGCGTAACCGGTGTCGAGCGCCATCGCCCGAGTCAGAAGATCCCGTGCGCCGAGGGCATCGAAGATCCGGAGTTTTGCCAGGCCTTCGGAGTACAGCCGGGCCGCTTCGGCGTTCGCCGGCAGCGTCGCCTTTACCGCAGTAGCCTCGATTCCAGAAACGGGGCTCGCCCCCAATTTTTCGCGAAGCACCAACCCGGCGCGATTGACCAGATCATCGATGTGCGCCTCGCTTCCTTTCTCAGAGATCGCGGCCAGCATCTCCCCCAGCACAGCGTCCTGCAAGCGCAGGTCGAGCCGGATTTGGCCCTCTCCCAAAGGAACGTAGGAGCCAACCACGATGTCGTCAGCATTGAGGCTGTTATGAATCTTCGCCAGACTCTCCTGGCCATAACTGTCCGCCTCGGGCAGCGACAGGTTTAGTTTCATTTGGGTGACGTTCTCACCCGGCACAGTGCGCAATTGTTCGCCTGCCGCCAATTCAGTCGTGAGCATCTCTGACAATGCCGTCGAAATCCACGCTTGATCCGATCGCCCAGAAATATTCTTGAAACCCAGCACCGCCACCGATCGACGTGCATGGATCGGGGCCAAGGAGGTCGAAACGGGGGGCGTGTTCCAGAAATTGCGGATGCTCAATCGATGGCGGAGATCACGAACGTTCAGGCCGAGAGCGGCAAGGAATGCGGCTGCCAGCGCGGCCCCTACCGCAATCATCGGCATCCACCGCGGAAGGCGAGTATGTTGCCGTGCGTTCCCCGTTGTGATACCAGAGGAGATCGCTTCGAGAGCTGCGAACAGTTCGCGCGCCGATTGGTAACGTTGCGATGCCCCCTTTTCAAGGCACTTCAGAATTACGCTTTCAAGCGCCGGCTGAACTTGGGTTTTCGCCGAAGACAGCGGGGCTGGCGCTTGATGCAAAATGGCGCCAATCAGTTCCGCGCTCTGCTCTTGGGGAAAGGACCGGCACCCGCTGGTCATCTCGTAGAGCACAGTTCCAGCCGCGAAAATGTCACTCCGACCATCCAAGCGGTCTCCGCGCAGCTGTTCGGGCGACATGTAAGGGACTGTCCCGGAGACAGTGGCAATGTCCTTCGAAATGGTAAGATCGCCGGTCGGTTCTGAATGGGTTATTTTCGCCAAACCAAAATCCAGAATCTTCAGTCGGCGGTCAGTGGTGATCATCAGATTGCCAGGCTTCAAGTCGCGATGGATCACGCCCTGCTCATGCGCCACGGCCAACCCGTCCGCAAACTGCATTCCGAGCCGCACGACTTCCCGCTCCGGCAGCGGGCCCTCTTTCAGCTTCGCCTTCAGCGAGTCGCCAGAAATCAGCTCCATCACCAGGAAGTCCAGGCCATCCTGGGTGCCGAACTCGAACACCGCTTCAATGTTGGGGTGATTGAGCTTCGCGAGAGTTAATGCTTCTTTGCGGAATTGCTTTCGGGCAGCCTCATCCGCCAGCGCGCCGACTGGCAGGACCTTAACTGCCACGTCGCGCTCCAGTTGCTGATCGTGGGCGCGGTACACAACTCCCATCCCACCTGCAGCAATGTGCTCCAGAATGCGATAGTGACCGAGCGTCTGGCCGATGAATTGGTAGGGAGCGGCCATTGAGGCAAAATCTTAGGCCCGCGTCCATGGCGAGGTCAACGCGTTTCAGCAGGAACTGCCAATCTGATGGGCGGAGCTGCATTGATTGCGGTCCGCCCCTCATCCACGTTATGAAGGTTGATCGGGAAACGCGTAAAGTGGCGTAACAGCTGTTGAAATAAGGGGTTTACACGAACCGCTACCCGGAACCTGTTGTAAAGGTCGCGAAGTTCCCAGCACTGTGATGAGACTCCCGCCAGCACAACTCCTCGTCGAAGTAGCGGATTGGCGCGGGGTAGTCAAACGGCGCGATTCGCGACCGGCCACAACACAGCCCAAGGGGCAGTTGCACGAAGCACTACGTCGTGTTTGAGCAAGGCAATGAGGTCGCTAGGTACTCGTGTACTTCTCGCCGGCGGAGAATCTGGCCCGGGAGGCTGGTTTTTCCCGAGGGCACGGCTTAGGCCGAAGGCGTTGGGCTATCCGCCCGGCGCGGAACGCGACGGTGAAACACGTAGCCTGATCGAGTGGTACAAGCGGCACGGATACCGGGCGACTACGGATTCGGGATTCAAGGGATGGCAGAAGGAAACTATGAGACGATCAATCTGACCTGCAACCTAGGCATCAGGTCAATGAGTGTAAACGCCTGTGGCTGTTGCAAAACTCACACTCTCGAAGTTTGCAGAAATTTCATCGCGCTAGGATGCCCCATAAACGACGTTCTCGATTTTGGTGGACATTTTCTACCCCTCGGTTGGTGCAGTTTTTTCAAAAGAGGGGGGCAACAGCCACGCTTGTTTACAACTGTTACTACTGGTTTGCCCGCAAACCAGGACCTACCCGTAGATCGCTCGACGCTGCGTGACCATGCAGGACGTTTCGCACAATGAAACTTCAAGCTGCTATCATTGTTGCAATGTCCACAGCACAAATTTGGGATCCGGCGTCTTACGCGCGAAACGCGAGATTCGTATCCGACTTAGGAGCGCCGGTCGTGGATTTGCTTGCACCTAAGCCCGGCGAAAGGATCCTCGATCTTGGTTGCGGAGACGGCGTACTAACGAAAAAGCTGGCGGATCTGGGTTGTGAAGTGGTCGCAGTCGATTCGAGCCTTCCGCAGATCGAAGCCGCGAGGAAGCTCGGCTTGAACGCATCCGCGATCAGCGGCGAAGACCTCCCGTACAACGAGGAATTCGATGCGGTGTTTAGTAATGCCGTGCTGCACTGGATCAGGCGTGCAGATGTGATGCTTGCTGGAGTGTATCGTTCTTTGAAACCAGGAGGCCGATTTGTTGCTGAATGTGGAGGCCACGGTTGCGTTCACAAGATCCGGGCTGCTCTGGTTCAGGCATTGGACCGCCGTGGGTTTGATGGCGAGGCTCGCGTTCCGTGGTATTTCCCCACACCCGGCGACTACGCTACCAGGCTGGAACGCGCAGGATTTCGCGTCGATAGCATTGCTCTGATCGCGCGTCCAACTCCCCTGCCCGGCGACATCATTGGTTACCTGGAAACTTTTGCTCTCAATTTTTTCCAAGGCTTCTCCGACGAAGCTCGCAGCGACTATCTGCAGGAGGTTCGGATGGTCTTGGAACCGCAACTTCGCGATGCCAATGGAATCTGGGTGGCCGACTACGTACGACTGCGATTCGCGGCAACCAAAGCTCGCGACTGACACGGTGTGGAACAAGACTACAGGGCATTGCTCCTGTCTAAACGGCGAAGGGCATTGTAACGTCTGACTCCCGAGTGGCCGGCAAACCGAAGTGATCCGGGCAGACTGCGGTTTTGTTCTCCCCTTAGAAAACTTAACGAATGGGTAACTGTTGTAACATCGCGTCTCTGACGATGTCGTCCCCTGTCAAGCACTTTTGGGCGTACTAACCCGTGCACTCCGAAGAGCGCGCCATTTCGCTCTCGTTGAAGGTTCTGCCATACCAACCAAAGGCTCGCTCGTAATCGTTTCAGGTCAGAAACTCAGTTCGATACCCATGCATCTCTTCGGTCACACCTTCGATCATGATTACTACTTCGAACTCCCCCGTGAATGGGTTCTCCGCACCTCTCCTAGAGAGAAAAAACACTTTGACATTAAGAGAGAATCTACAATCAACATATCGGCTCCTTTTCTCCCGAGCCTTCTGGTTGGTTAGCACCACCAAGTTTACTCGGGGCTAGGGAGCCGACATTGTGGATGGAATCAATTACACTCATTGACCCTAGTTGATGTAAACGCCCGTTTACAGCAGTAACGTCCCGAATAGGTAGTCCGCGCTTCCATAGTTGGAGCGATAAACTTGATGCCATCTGCCTGCGGGAAGAAGGGATCCGATACCTGCGCCGATGAGGCCGAAGACTGGCGTAAGTATGGCCTTTCCTTTGTTGCCTGTTCAGACGATAGTTTGCGAAGAACAGTCATTATCAATGGCCGCGCCGGTTCCGAGGCCGGCACCCGCTCCGATAGCGGCCCCAATGAGCGCGCGGCGCCCGCGACGTCCGGGGCGGCTTTTGCTGTCGAGCACCACGCGGACCTGCTGGCCGGGGATGTTTGAGATTGTTCCAGGCGGGATTCTCGGTGCCACAGAGCGAGGAACGATAAGCAGGGTGAGGAGCGGAGCACCACTCGGACGCAAGACGCGCGCATCCGGAATCTCCTTGTTTGGTTCAAAAATCGGATCGATCATACACCCATGCTCCCTATTTCGCGGGGTTATGAGTGCAATCGCCTGTTCTATAAGAGGGGATGTGAAGAACATTCTTCTACCTCCGCCGGAAGCGCTGTTATGGTTCGCGGCATCCAGTCCCTTGTCAGATAGGAGTGACGCTCGAGTCTTGTGTCTTGCCCTGTGGTTTCGGGTTTTGCTTTGCTCCATCTCAGCAGCTGCATGTTCATTAGTAGCGACAACGCCGATCGGTTTCTGAAACTGGCAAGCACTGGTGGTTGTACGGTGTCAACCATGGTTCTATCTGCGACTCGAGGCCTAGTGCTTTTTCGGGTTATCCGAGAGGGCATAGGGTTTACACAGAGGCTCACTGCCACGGGCACTGTGCGCCTACAGGCGATTAGGATGCTCACCCTCGAACCCGAGCGTCTCAAGAACCAACTGGCCACCACCAGAAAAGATCACCGGAGATGGAGGGCTCTTCCCGGGAGACGCTCAAGCGGCTTGCGATTTCAGTTTGTCAGCGTCGAAGTTTTCTCCCTTCTTCCATAGAGTTAGCGTTGATGGCTGCAATCTTGCGCGCCAGCGTGAGACGCGCCATCGTGGGCTTGATACCTTTGGCCAATGATCTCTGGTAGAAATCCTGGAACGGGCCGGGCAGTACACTGGCCCTGGTGGCCGCACCTTTGAACAAGCCTTTCAGATCGTGATGGTGGTCCTTGTTCAGACCGCGAATGGAGATCGGTTTCTTAGAACGTCGCAGTCCGCCTTTGACATAGCAATATTCCGCACTGGTGCGGGTTTCCAAAGCAAGTCCGCTGTAAGCCCAAAGCGGTCGCTTAGTGCGGAAACGATGCGGGGTCTGGATCAGCGCCACCGCCAAGGCGGAGCGAATCGGTCCCCGTGAGGGAATCTGTCGTAGTTTGACGGTGATGGCATGCTTGCGACTCTCCGTCAACAGCTCGCGGCGGGCTTGCTGGCGCAAGTACTGCAGCATGTCCAGTTGCGGGTAGAGTCGTTCGGCGCGGCGACGGACGCCGGCTTCCTTGATCTTGCCCAGCCACTCGGCTCGATGACAGGCATAGTAGACGTCCCGGCCGGCACAGGGAATCGCCCAGCTGCGATCGACCGCTTTCAACCGACACATGACTCGGGTCAGATCTTTGGCGATGGTCAGGGAGCTCCGGGCGAGCTCGCGCAGCATGCGCACGCCCGTCTCGCCATGGTCGACCGAGCTGAGCTTGTTCAGGTACAACAGTTCGGCCAACTTGTGGGCGTCGATACGATCACTTTTGTTTCCGTCTTTGAGCAGAGCATTTTTTCGTGGATTGCACACCGCCAGCTTGGCCACATGCGGCTTCAGTAAATCGTACAGCCACGCGGCCCAAGTTCCTTCTTCGAAGGTGACCGACAAAGTTCCGCGCAACCCCGCAAAGAACTCCAAAATGGTCGCGGCTTTTGTTTCCAGGATGGATTCCATGACTAACTTGCCAGTGGAATCCAATACTGCCACCGAGATGGTTGCTTGATGAACGTCGAGCCCAATATACTTTTCGCTATTCATGGAGGGTGTTCCTTTCGTTGGGGATGATGCTCGCGCTCATAACCTACTCCTAAAGGGACGCCCTCTTATAATGCGTTAGGGTCAGTTGGCGAGCCAAGCTACTCTTCCAGTTCGGTATCTTCTGGCGCGTCAGTCGGGCTCGAAAACTCCATCCGATAGCCGTCAGGATCAGTCACCGGCACAACCCACAAGCGGTTTCCCACAGATGGACGTCTCCGTGTCTGAATTCCGCGCGATTTGAACTCGCGATAGAGCGCCAGCGCGTCTTCGCACTGAAAACAGACGTTGATTCCAGTTCCCAGCGTTTCCTTCGGCTGGCGTTCCGGCAAAAACTCTTGCAGCATAATCGCAGCCTCGCCAAGCTCCAGCCAGCACCAGCGAATCCTCCCGTCGGGCTTGTAATCATCTTGACCATCAGCCTGATCTGGAATCCACCAGCGCTTCATTTTGAACCCAAGCCCGTCCACATAGAAACGCAGCGACGCTTCCATGTTGGTCACGCCGAAAAACGGCACCGCCTGCTTTACGTTCGCGCTCGTCATGGTTTCGACCGGCATCATTCACCTCCCTCGGCATTACGGCTCATTTTATAACTGTTGCAAAATCGCGATTTCACTCATCTACCCCAAAAAAACGAAGGAGCTCCCGGTATCTTCCCGATTGCGTTTGCCGGGCTAAGGTCTATAATCCGCCGCCGGAGGGGAACCATGAAACACTTATATTCTTCACTAGTGCTTGCGTGCTTGCTCGCGAGCACACTCTGGGCGGCGGACGATCCTTTTCTCGGGAAATGGAAGCTGAACATGGATAAAAGCAAGTTCACCGGCGAGCAAACCAAAATTGAGGACCTCGGCGGCAGCAAATACAAATGGACATCCGGCAACGTGACCAACACATATACAGCCGACGGCACCGATCAGCCGACCCAGTTTGGAAACACGGTAGCGATCACTGCCGTAGATGCCAACAACTGGAAGATGGTGATCAAGAAGGATGGCAGGGTTCTCAGTTCCATGACTCACACGCTTTCGGCAGACGGGAAGACGCAGACAATTAAGGGAACGGGCAACAAGCCCGACGGCACAACCGACGATTTCACGGTTGTGATGAAAAAAGTAAGCGGCGGCTCGGGTTGGGGAGGAACATGGGAGGATACCGACGTGAAATTCACCTCTCCCGATGAGTGGGAGATTCAGGCCTACGAAGGCGACGGCCTGAGTTTCAATACGCCCGCTTACAAAGATACCCTCAGCATGAAATTCGACGGCAAGGATTACGAAGAGAAGGGTCCGAATGTGGCGCCCGGCTCAATGTCGTCAGGCAAGCGTGTAAACGCACACACGCTCGAAGTCACCGACAAGGTGAAGGGCGAGGTAATGGACCACACGAAATTTGAAGTCTCGCCTGATGGCAAGACGTTGACGCTCACGGTTCACGGAACGGGCCAGGCGAATGCCCAGACCGTCGTCTACGACAAGGTGTAGTTCCGCGGCACAGTCCGGCTTATGGCGTTGGTGTGCGAAGCCGCTCGCTTAGGGAGAGGACTGTCCTCAAGAAAAAGCCATCGATAGACTGATGAAGCCGCGCAGATCATAGAAAACCTCGGTCGGATCAAGGCAATGGAGCAGCTGCACAATCGCTGCGGCGAGTCAGTTGGCGTAAAATCGCGATTTCACTCCTTGACCTTGGTGTTTGGCGAACAAACAGCGCAAGCTGGTGAGAAGGCCTGATTTCGCCAGTTGAGTTGATTTATCCTTGTGTCTGGCGGGGTGGCACAAGGGGACTACATGGGTGGAGTCGTTGGCGTGTTGATCGGGCTACCCCTAGCTGCGTTTGGCTTCTGCACGATGAGAGATCCGATGTGCTTTACTCTTCTGTCGCCCTGGTCGAAGGGGTACTACCAACGCATGATGCTCGACACCACGATGCGCAATCAACTCCGCGTGCTGGCTGTTCTGATGTGCTTGTTTGGAGCGAGCATACTCACGGCTTCGCTTTGGCGCGATGCTGAAAGCAAACTTCCTACAGGACATATCAGAAGGGCTGTGGGTGCTGATGGGTTTGATTTTCTTTTCTGCGTGGGGTTTTGGGTTGATTCTCGCCATAAGGCAGCTTTTCAAGGGGCAGCTACTCGATTGGTTTCGGATGTGGAAGGTGGGCACACAGCTCGGGCCAATCGATGTGTTCCCGCCCGTTACACCTAAAATGCAACGAGAAGCTAAACTCTTCACAGCAGCTCTATTGGCGCTTGCTTGCGCTGCTGCCATTGCCTCCCTTCTCCGTTGACTGACGTAATATCGCCATTACACTCATCATCCGACCGGGAGCCTGCCCGAGGGGGACTCGGTAGGTCAATGCATTATGAGAGAGCGGCCCGTTGAGAGGGCTAGACCGGGGGATGTGGGCAAGAACCAGAGGAGAAGATAGGCAAGTCGGCTAAAGGATGACACTTTACCTTGAGGGAAAGACTCCGTTGGATGCGAATGATCTTTCCCCCAAGGAGGCAACTATGAGTCGCGACATCCAGTATATCGGCATGGACGTGCACAAGGAAGCGGTAGTGATCGCTGTCTTCAACAGCAGTGGCAAGCTGGTGATGGAGTCGATTGTGGAAACCAAAGCCAGCAGCATTTTGCAGTTTATTCACGGTCTGCGGGGTGAGCTGCATGTGACCTGGGAAGAAGGGACCTGGGCGGCTTGGCTCTACGATCTGCTGAAGCCACACGTCCACCAAGTCCTGGTGTGCGATCCGCGGCGCAATGCCTTATTAAAGGAAGGCAACAAGAGCGACAAGATCGATGCGCGCAAGCTGGCCGACTTGTTGCGCACGGGCATGCTGCGCCCGGTCTATCACGGGGAACACGGACTGCGGACGCTGCGCGAGCTGGGGCGCAGTTATCGGACTATCAGCCAGGATCTGAACCGAGTGATGAATCGGATCAAGGCTCTGTATCGCGGCGGGAGCATTCCCTGTGCGGGTACCCAGGTCTATGCTCTGCGTTACCGCGAGGAATGGTTACACAAGATTGAACATGCCGGCGTGCGCCGGCGAGCCGAGCTGCTCTATCAACAGTTGGATGGGTTGCAGGGATTGCGACGAACCCTGCGCCCTGAGTTATTGGCGGAGAGCCGGAAACACAAAGCTGCGAAACTACTACGTCAGATTCCCTGCATCGGTCCGATTCGAGCCGCCCGCTTAATCGCGTTGATGCAGACGCCGCACCGGTTCCGGAGCAAACGGCAACTCTGGACCTATAGTGGGCTGGGCATTGAGACCCGCGACAGTGCGCAATATCGCTTTGTCCGCGGACAACTGCAACATGCGAAAAAACCGCAGCAGATTCGTGGTCTGAATCAGAATCACAACCACGAGATGAAAGAGATCTTCAAGGGAGCCGCGACCCGAGCCAGCTGTGGGGTGGGTCCGTTACGCGATTTCTATGTGGCGTTGCTGGCCAAGGGAATGAAGCCCGAGATGGCGCGTCTGACGTTAGCCCGAAAGATCGCAGCCATTGCTTTGACACTTTGGAAGAAGGAGGAACGTTTCGACGCGGAACAACTGAAGCCGCAAGCAGCTTGAGCGTTGCACAGAACGCAGGTGGTCTCCCAGGTTTCACGCCTCGGTGGTGACCCATCGGTTCTGGCGATGCTCGGGTTCGAGGGAGAGTATCCATTCACTCATTAGGCGTTCGGGTGCTGGAATCAGCACCCAGTCTCCGGGTCAATCCTATGCCCCGTCGGATAACCCAAAAAAGCCATAGGCCTCGAGCCTCACATAGGATGATGGTTGGCACTTAAGCCAACGGTTGGCTTGCGCAGCTTCGCAACCAATGGTGTCGGGACCGCGGCATGAAACCACTCAAGGGAAACCAGCAACTGCGATCCGTATCCCGGTCGCACCCTGTGACGCTTCAAGCGTTAGAACCAAAATCCTCTCCACGAAGAAGAAGGGGCCTGGATGCAAGCACTGATCGAGGTCTCACCGAGAGGAGGGGAGAAGTGTTTTCGCTTGACATCCTCTCTCATAGGATGAGTGAAATGGCGATTTTTCGCCAACTATCACGGGAGAGCAGCAAATTGGCGAATCTCTCGCTGCTGCTCATCGGTCAGATACTCTTTCCCGAACATGAAGATCGTGGCCTTGCCACTAAACATGAAAACGCGGTCGTCCTCACCTTTGTGCTGCACCTCAGTCCACGGCACCTGCCAACTACACGAATCACCGCGGACAGAAAAGCCATGGTTATCCAGATCGGCATGATATTCTTCCCAACCAGCCCCGATTCCGGGTAAGAACGGCGATAGTAGCGCGTCGGATAGAGGCTTGCGATTCCCCCGTAAACCCACCACGCGCCCGCCAGCAAGAGTACAATCCGCTCCCAAGCCACAACCCACTGGAATACAGCGATCAAAACAAGAAACAATCCGAGCAAAACCCAAACGAGCGCTCGTCTGACTATCCGGCCCTTGGCATAGGCTCGGTAATACAACACCTGCGCCGAAACGTACTCCTCAACTGGAATTTCGTAGTCAAATTGCATCTTGAGAGAAATGGTGCCCGGCTTTCATGTCATTGGCAAGATTACTGTTTAGCGAACCGCAGCCGATAGGTGTTGATCAGGCGCTCATTGACTTGGTCAATGAGTGCAATGGCGATTTATCGTCAGTCACTGATCTCTTCTTCGCACCGATTTGATGTGATTCCGCACAATTCCTCTCTATGCCCTTACGAAGGTGGGCAATCTGGTTCTTCACCTCCGCGTCGGTGGTTGACAGGTCAAAATATCGGAGAAGCAAGAATGCGGCCCACGGTTTACGATCAGAATCGGGCGAGAAACATCGGTCACCGGCGAACGCAGCTGCCAAAATCCAAAGTCCACCGCCCACGTCCTGCTGACGCAGATCCCTATCGGAAAGAACCTTGGCTAGTATGACGGCCCCTGCATCACCCATGCCACCGATGACTTTGGAGTCGTGGCCTTCAATCAATCCGGTTTCGATGATTCGTTTAATAACCAGATTGGGGTCATTACCCGACTGCCAATATGCCCGCGTCGTTTGCAAAGGAAAGAGCCCGATAGATACAAGCAAAATCAGGGAAACCTTCACGTGCTCTCACCCCCTTGGCTGTCATGTCTGCCATCAACTGATGTTATCGCGATTACACGTTTTGACCGTGGTCGATGAGTGCTATTGGCGATTTTTCGACAGGAACCTGCCAAGTGGAACAGAATGCGACGCGAGAGTTTAAGGTTTCCGCGCCTGAGAGTGCTGTTTTTCAGACTCTTCTATAGCCTTCCGGAACTGCTCGATGGCGGTGACTTGCGGTGGATTCAATGCGCCTTTCGCGATGTACCTCCACACGGGCGACGTATCCAGCGGGTATTCCACTCCGCCCCGATACACTTCGAAAGTATCCTCAGACGCGCCGATCTGGCTGCCGATCTGGGGTCCTCTGTCCGGGACTCCCAAGTTACCCGGATCAGGATCGGTTAGGTTTGGGGACTGTGGATAACCTCGTTGGGCACCAAGTGTGAGTTGCCTGCGATTTGAGTAATCAATCGGCTTGTCCGCAGGTGAATGGCTGACCGTAGGGCCACCCTTGTGCCCCTTTCGAACAGCAATGATCAAGTCTGCGGTTTGCGCGTCCAGCACCACGTTGAATCTGCCCCATTCCCTGATTGCTTTCTCTGCTTGGGCTTGAGCAGTTCGATTCGCCATTGGATCGGTCAGAGGTTCATTCGCATCGGGATGAACTACGACCGCGACTGTCTGCGCCTGCAGCACATAAAGCGGGAGAAGCGACTGTTTCTTGTCTTTGGCGTCGGTCTTTGCAACAAGCAGAAGAGGAAGCAAGAGGAAAAGAATTGACGCGCGATTGGACATAATCGCCTCCGGACGATGTGCCGGCCCACTGGGTGATTATACGCTCGGGCGGCAAAAGACTGATAACTGTTGTAACCAGGCCTTAGCGCTCATTGAGAATCAGGCCGATCCCCGCTCGGTCACTGAGTGCTATGGCGATTTATCGCCAACTATGAGGTCAGCCTTACGGAAAACGCCTTGGCTTCGCCGCTTCGAGGGCGGGAAGCCGTGATGGTACGATTCCAAGCGTGTGGAGTTGGAGACGAAAACGAAGTAGAGACGGATTCCCTGAAGGGTTCAGGGTTCAGCGCGTAGGAGTGATAGCCGCAATGGCCATCTCCGACTTGCCGTCTTCGGAGATTGCAAACTACTTCCATGAACATCCTGAAACGGCCCGAGCCTTACTCAGCGAATCCCAGGACAAGCGATTTACTCCGTCGTCTTTCATCTCCGAGGAAGCAGACGGTTTCAGGGTTGGTTGGTTTACAAAGGATGCGAAACGCGAGTGCGTTCAGAAATTCACCGATTTACCTGACGCGGCGACTGACTATCTTTTGTTCTCGCTCGGCAAAGGTCGATTGACCGCAAAGGCTCCAAAACCACAGGAATTGGCAGACCGTGCTGAGCGTTTGTTGAGCGGGAGCTATGGCGGGTGGGATGTCGATGACTATGAGCACCTAAACCCCAAAGACCCACATTTACGAGAGCTATGGCACAAAAGCATGATGGTGGGCGGGCTGCCGGAAGAGTGGGCGCGATTGGATGAAGCAAAGAAGGATGAACTGCGAGGCATCATTCGGAACCTGAGGCAGTTGGGCATCCGCACCCGATAACTGTCGAGAACAGGCGTGGCTGTTGAAAACCTCACACTCTCGAAGTACGCAGAAATTTCATCGCGCTAGGATGCCCTATAAACGACGTTCTCGATTTTGGTGGACATTTTCTACTCCTCGGCTGGTGCAGTTTTTTCAAAAGAGGGGGTTTTTCAACAGCCACAGGCGTTAGCACTCAAAACCCCCTCAGGGGGCAATGAGTGCAATGGCGATGTTACGACAGCTGCCCAAACTGGCCATCATTATGAAAATCAACTTGGCTTCGCGGAACGCCATGCCGCAGCAACCAAACACGCCGTAATCAGGGTTAAGAAAACGATAGGCAAGATGAAGAAGTATCTCCAGCTCAAGATCGTCACAGCGACAAAACAAAGCGCAAGCGCCCACGCAGTGGGGCGCATGAGGCCAAGAGTCTCTGCCGATAGACCGCCGAGCTGCCAAGCTAGTACCGCCGCGAATAGAAGAAACACGGAGACAAAGAATCCGGCCCCAACAAAGAGGTCCCAATAAGTCCGGCTAAACCCTTGCACGTCAAAGTGAGTTGACCGCATGGAGGCAAGAAGCGCGTCCACTCCCCATCTGGGATCGGACTGGCGAAAGCCAAGTGTATGTCCGATGTCAAAAAGCAGCAAAAGAATAGCGGCGATTCGATAAAATGCAGATGCCTTCATGTTCTGCATCTCCTTTTTCGCAGCGGTAGTGTACCAGCTTTACCGATCCCTCCATCGACCGTGGGCCTCAAGTGGTGCAACCAGGCCTTAGCGCAAGTTTGCGCCGTCTGTTCGCCCGGATTTTGAGCGCTATGGCGATTTTTCGCCAATTATCGGAAAATCGGGGCATACTCTTGAATCCATGAGCAGGTTAAAGACCCCAACTGAAAAGAAAACTATCAGCCTTGCGAAGGACCGCCGCAATGTCTATGGCGAGTCCCCTACCTCAAGCCGGAAGAATATTAATCGCGGCAAGCAGCGGGGGCACATGGAGGTACGGCGGGCTGCGAACGAGGAGCTTCGTTCATTGAAAGGTGCGAGTGCTGAAGTGGATGCGGACGCGACAGAGGCTCATACGAAAGACCGCATACTGGCACTCTCTCGGTCTTCCTTCAAAAAAGTACCTGATGCTCCACTCGGAGAAGTGCTCAAGCGCAAGCTGAAACGTCGCGCCGACGGTGCGACTGGTCGAAGGTCGCGATAGTTGTTGTTAACAGGTGTTCAATACGGAGCAGATGAACCAGGCGGTGTTTGCGTTCCGACGCTACGAGGATGCCTCACTACGTTACACGGGCATCAACAGCCACGAAGGGCTCACACATTACGGGCAGGGTCCGACTCGCGGAACTCCCTTTCTAGTCGTCGCTGCTCTTTTATGTTTAATCTGTTCAGTTTCTGACGAGACAGAGGAAAGCACTTGGGAATCGCGTCATCCACCAGGTACCCAACTTGGGGTGCTTCAGGAAATCCAATTGTCAGGGGTGCTTTCTGGCGTAGCAGGCTTTCAATTTGTGCCCAGAATTGTGAGCCATGATCCGGGCCAGTCGCATCATTCGCAGCCAGGTGGGCCATTTCGTGAAGCATGGTAGAACGGATTTCCCGATCACTCTGGTGACGGACATCAATTCTGATCTCGCGCACCTTTGGGTCCCATTCCCAAAGTGGCCTTCGAGCGCGGCAGCGCACACGCGCACCTTAGGGAGCCGTCCACGCCAGAACCGGCGATTATAGCGAACGAATAGATACCCGAGACGTTGCTCCGTCCAGAGGGATTTCATCTGCTTGTCCCGGCGTCTCAACGACGCACAAACTCATTATCCACTCTACTCGTTCGGAAACGAGGGGTACTCCACTCCACTCCAGCGCAACGCCAACTCCACGTCAACTCCGCTCAACTCAACCCCACGGCCAACTCAGCGCAACTCCCAGCGCGAGCGAAGCGAGCGCGCCGCGCTTCACGGTGTCAGCGTCAGCTACAGATTAGCGGCGGTACGAGCGGCAGCGACAGCAGTCTGAAGTGTGGACATGTACGCTTCGTATACACACTAACCCGTGCTCTCATTGACTTGACCCAACTGCCCTCCTAACATGTCAGCCTGACAGGCAGCCCGATGCTCGACCAGACCATATCGCACTATCGCATAATCGAGAAGCTCGGCGGTGGTGGCATGGGCGTGGTGTACAAAGCTGAGGACACCCGCCTCGGCCGTTTCGTGGCCTTGAAGTTCTTGCCGGAAGAAATGGCGCGTGATCCCCAGACCCTCGAGCGTTTTCGCCGCGAGGCCCGCGCAGCGTCCGCGCTCAACCATCCCAACATCTGCACCATCTACGAAATCGACGAGAGCGAACAGCGAACCTTTATCGCGATGGAATTGCTGGAGGGGAACACTCTCAAGCATCTGGTTTCGGGAAGGCCGCTGGAAATCGAAACGGTTCTGGAACTCGGCATTCAGATTGCCGACGCTCTGGAAGCGGCCCATAGCAAAGGCATCGTGCACCGCGACATCAAGCCGGCGAATATCTTTGTCACGGGGCGCGGTCAAGCGAAAGTACTTGACTTCGGGCTGGCCAAACTCACGCTCAAGCCGGAATTGGGGGCAGCAACATCCGCGCCCACCGCGACCTTCGACAAAAATCTGACCAGCCCCGGAGTCGCGATCGGAACCGTGGCTTACATGAGCCCGGAGCAGGTCCGGGGAAAAGAACTCGACACCCGGACGGATCTGTTCTCCTTCGGCGCGGTTCTCTATGAGATGTGTACGAGAATGCTGCCTTTCGGGGGTGATACCTCGGGAGTGATCTTCGATGCGATTCTGAATCGCACACCCGTTGCTCCAGTGCGCTTGAATCCAGCAGTTCCTGCCAAACTCGAGGAAGTGATCTACAAAGCGCTGGAAAAAGATCGTGAGATCCGCTGTCAGTCCGCCGCGGAACTGCGGGCCGACCTCAAGCGCTTGAAACGAGACACGGAAACCGGACGAAACTCAACGCAGGTGTTGCCGCCAAGTGCCTCTGGCCCTTGGACACGGAAGCGGAAGTTCTCTGTGGCGGCACTGGCCATTGTCGTTGTGGCTAGCCTAGCCGCGGGGTGGTTCATCTGGCGCCAGGCGTCACGATCGAAATTGTCGCAAGCTTCGATAACATTGCAACGTTTAACGACAAACGCCACCGAGAACCGGATCGAAGCTTCTGCGATATCTCCCGATGGCAAGTACCTGGCATATTCCGACCAAACCGGAGCCTACTTGCGCCTCCTGTCTACGGGTGAGGTCCACCCTCTACTACCGAAGGCTTCTGATGTCACGTTCTTGGGGTGGTTTCCAGACAGCTCGCAGTTGTTGGCGTCGTGGGCTGAGACCCCGATGGCAAACAAGCGTCTGTGGGCTCTATCCATCATGGGTGGCAACCCGCGGCAAATAAGCGACGAAGGCTGGTCGGCTTCGGTTTCGCCGGACGGCTCACAAGTTGTATTTCTCAAGGGAGCAGGATTCGGGGAAACGGGGCAGGAAATCTGGCTGATGCGGGCAGATGGGTCCGAACAGCGAAAGTTGATTTCGTTTCCGGAGGGAAGGATCGCCTCACCGGTTTGGTCGCCTGATGGGCGCTGGCTTGCTTATGTGAAATCCAAGGCTGGGCCCAACAATGAGGAACATTGGATCGAGCTCTTTAATCTGGAGCAGGGCACTAAACGGGTTGTCCTGTCGGAGCCTCACCTGGATGGTTGGGGGTTCATCTGGCTGCCGGATGCACGTTTGGTCTATGCGATGGATGAACCGCCGCCTAGCCGGAACAGCTCGAACTTTTGGGCAGCTAGCATAGACTTGAGCACCGGCCGTTTAGTAGGAACGCCTGCGAGAATCACCAGCGGCGATGGCTTCGCAGTGAAGCCCAGCATCACGGCAGATAGCAAGCGTCTCGTATTTAACCGGGCCAAGCCACAGACTGATGTTTACGTGTCCGAGTTTTTCGCCAAAGGCCCGCGACTCAGCAAACCGCGCCGTCTTACGCTCGACGACGCCGACGACTTTCCGTTCGACTGGACAGTCGACAACAAGGCCGTGCTGTTCACCTCCAACAGAACCGGTACAGACAACATTTTTCGCCAACGAATCGATGA